>Ga0209631_10000235_pt1 | contig 73609 bp, 67 predicted proteins | sample COG_08_FD_184752 | JGI IMG/M metagenome (GOLD analysis project Ga0209631, IMG submission 184752) | Pelagic Microbial community sample from North Sea - COGITO 998_met_08 (SPAdes) (version 2) | ecosystem: Environmental > Aquatic > Marine > Neritic zone/Coastal water | place: Helgoland, sampling... | reverse complement strand
ATCCTGGAATCACGCAAATTTGCGGGTGTCAAACACGTATACGGTTCCCTCCACGGTATTTCAGGAATAGTCAACGAGGATTTCCTTGACTTAACCCAGGAAACCACTGCCAACCTGGAATTAGTAGCTGGCACTCCGTGCTCTGGTCTAGGCTCCACCCGAGACAAGCCCAATACGAAATACTGCCGTGAAATTTTTAAAGTCCTGAAAGCACACGAAATTGGTACTTTTTTCTATATTGGTGGCAATGATTCATCAGACGCCCTAAAAATATTGGCTGAGATGGCTGTTTCAGATAACTATGAATTGCGCTGTATTCACATACCAAAAACTATTGATAACGACCTGCCAGTTAATGATCATACACCCGGGTTCCCATCAGCTGCACGTTTTGTCGCCAGCGCCTTTACTGGAATTAATCAGGACAACATGGCTCTGAAAGGTATTTATGTGGGTGTTGTAATGGGTCGCCATGCTGGCTTCTTGACGGCCGCCGCGGCTGGCGCACATTCTTTTGATGGAGATGCTCCGCACCTAATATACTTGCCTGAACGTTCATTTGAAATGAACCAGTTCATTGGCGATGTGAAACGAGTTTACGAAAAGCACGGTCGTTGTGTTGTTGCAGTTTCAGAGGGAATCCACGATAAAAAAGGAACGCCAATCATCACAAAACTCTCCAAGATTGTTGAGAAAGATGCCCACGGCAACATTCAGCTTTCTGGTACGGGTGCGTTGGCAGACCTACTTACAGATGTCATCAAGTCCAAAACAGGAATTTTGCGTGTACGTGGAGATACCTTTGGTTATTTACAACGTTCGTTCCTAGGATGTGTGTCGGATGTTGATCAACGCGAAGCCCGTGAAGTTGGAGAGAAGGCGGCACAGTTTGCTAACTTTTCTGATCGCCTCAGCGGCACTGTTACCATCCATCGTGTTGGCAACTATCAGGTCGAATATTGTTTCAGCAAGATAGAAACTGTAGCTGGCCTGACCAAGGTTATGGCTGATGGTTTTATCAACAAGCTAGGTAACGGTGTAACGCCAAAGTTTATGGATTATTTGAGACCCTTGCTCGGTAGCGACATGCCTCGGGTTGGTCGCCTTAACCCAGCCAACAAGGTTAAAAAGATCCTCAACAAATAATTAGACTTGAATTTAAAATCCAATAATTCGAATGCTGGTAAATAATACACTCGATTTTTTGTCATTATGTTTGTTTCTTCGGCTTTTAAGCAGTTTATTATCATTAATAAAGAAACCTGCTTTATCTTTATGCTATGGACAATAGTTTTTTTGAAGTTTCTGGGTCATCGAGTTTCTTGCTGCAAATGATTTTGTGAATCTAAATGAGTTAGCTTTTTCTCAGAAGGCAAGAATTTACTGCATCGAAGACTTTGTGTGGTTACTTGTTAGAAGCAGCCCCTGTCACTTTCCTGCCTCTGATGTAGTTTAGGACTGAATGTTATAAGAAAACCAAGTTTTTGTATCGTTGGTCATCTTGCCCTATGCATAAACATTTGTTGATATTTCTCGATCAGCTGACGAATATTATTGTCTGTTTTGCTGTCTGTGGAACAAAACTTGGTTGAACAAAACTACACAGATAATGACTAATTGGACTTTTATTACAGTTAAGAGGAAGCTTTTTTTACTACTATGATAAAATTTCTTTACGTGTTTTTAGCAGCGATCTCTGGAACTCGAAAGTTATGAAATAAACAATTAATTATCTAAAGAATGAGGAGGCTAAATTGGTGACAAAAAGACTCAAAGGAAAGAGAGCTATTGTTACTGCCGCTGCTCAGGGAATTGGCCGAGCCATAGCGGAATATTTCGCATCTGAGGGGGGGGAAGTTATTGCCACGGATGTTAACATAGATAAATTATCAGAGTTAAATTTAATTGATGGGATTTCAACGCGTTATCTTGACGTTCTTGATCCATTAGAAGTTACAAGCGTTATTAGCGAAATTGGTCCCGTTCAAATTCTTGCCAGTTGCACTGGCTATGTCCACCACGGTAGCATTTTGGAATGTGAAGAAGATGATTTTAACTTTTCTATGGATTTGAATGTTGGTGGTGCATATCGAATGATACGCGCCGTGTTACCCAGCATGTTGAAATTTGGCAATGGGTCTATCATTAATATTGGATCTGTTGTCTCTTGCATTTCTGGTGTTCCTAATCGTTTCGTTTACGGAACATCAAAAGCTGGATTGATTGGCCTGACAAAATCTATTGCTGCTGATTTTGCTGATACTGGTGTGCGCTGTAATGCCATCTGCCCGGGTACAGTTCAATCGCCCTCATTGGATGAGCGTATAAACGCGCTTCCAGACCCAGCTCAAGCTCGTAAGGAATTTATTAGTAGACAACCCATGGGAAGGTTAGGCACAACGGGCGAAATAGCTGGTATGAGTGTTTATTTGGCGTCTGATGAGTCAGCTTTTGTTACTGGCAGTGAATTTGTTATTGATGGCGGCATGACGCTTTGAGAGATTTGTATATTATAAAAGGAGACTGCAATTGAGCAGCGACCAGATAATAATGCATGATTATCCGCAATCACCAGTGTCGCAAAAAGTACGAGTTGTGCTTGGCATGAAAGGCTTGGGTTGGAAATCTGTTGAAATTCCGAGGTTGCCCCCAAAACCAAATTTGATGCCCCTTACTGGTGGTTATCGCTTGACTCCAGTTATGCAAATCGGCGCCGATATCTATTGTGATACAAAGTGTATTATTCGTGAACTTGAGGAACGTTTCCCTGAGCCAACCCTGTTCCCGGGTGGCCTAACAGGCTTGTCCTGGGGCGTGGCGGAGTGGACAGACGGACCACTGTTCCGGGATGTTCTGACGGTAGCGCTGGTAGAGATGAGTCCCAACATGCCACAAGATTTTCTTAACGATCGTGGCCCTTTGTATTTTGGGCCTAACTTTTCTCTTGATGAAGTCAAAGCTAAATATAGTAGTTGTTTAGCCAATGTGCGGGCCCAATTCGGATGGATAAACGAAGGGCTCAAATCTAGTAATTTTATTCTTGGTGCAGTCCCGGGCCTACAAGATGCACTAGCTTATTATCTAGTTTGGTTCATACGCGACCGTATGGTTGAAGGAAATCATTTTCTGCAGCAATTTCCACATCTGGAAGCGTGGGAAAAACGCGTCAAAGCTATAGGCCACGGTTACTCGGAGAGCATAACTGACCTTGATGCGCTGGAGATCGCTCGTGTCGCTAAAGTTCAGACACCAGAACAGACCGACGATATTTCTCCTCTGGGGCTTTCTGTTGGCCATGCAGTTGCGGTTCAGCCAGACTCTGGTGGTCCGCAAGTGGCAGGAACTGTGCAAAGTCTCTCAGCGGATCGCATATCTATACTGCGAGAAAACGAATTGGTTGGCCAAGTCTGTGTTCATTTTCCATGTATGGGCTATACTATTAAAACGTTTTAGAAACAGTTCAGCAAAACATATCAAAAAAGTAGAATAGCAAATATTTTTTTGCAGAATTTTTCTAGGAAGAGAGTTAAAAAAATTCAAACAATAGAAGACTTTTCAGCGGTTGGCACATTTCCAGTACATGATCTATTTTCTTATCTTCAAGGGGACTGGGTATTAACTCGAAAAATTACTGATTTGAGACTAAACACGCCTGGTCTCATGAGCGGTACAACTACAATCACAAGACAGCCTGATAAAGGTGGAAAGCCCGTTCTAGCATATAAGGAAGAGGGGGAGCTAAGTTTTGGCGAATACAAAGATAAAGTATATCGGAATTATGAGTTTTGCTTTCCAGTCGCCCATAAGGCATTGGTGCTCTTTAGTGATGGGAAAATATTTCACGAACTAGATTTGTCTTCCGGTTTTATTGAGGTGGAACATTTATGCTTGAAAGATACCTACCGGGGGAGTTTTTGCGTAGTATCGCCAGATGCCTGGTTGTCAAAATGGCAAGTAAGTGGACCCTCGAAAGAGTTAATTCTCGATAATCACTACCAGCGTCGTAAATAAGATATTTGCAGCTTTGAGAATGACTTCGAATCGGGTAGTTAAGACTTTAAATTATTCGGTCACAGGCTGAGATATACAGGAGGTCAAATCATGCAACATCATGGATTTAATTCAAGAGTAAAAGTGCAAACCTTAGTTGAAATTATATGGCCTGCTTCTACCGTGCTTAACGCGATTGGGAGCGCTTTGCGAGTGACATTATTGACTGTTATTGGTTCTCTAATAATCTGGCAGGCAGCCAAAATACAAATACCTTTTTATCCTGTTCCAATGACGATGGGAACATTTGCAGTTTTTGTTATTGGGATGGCATACGGCTGGCGCCTTGGGACGGCCACGGTTTTGCTTTATCTAGCTGAAGGGCTTATGGGCCTGCCTGTTTTTGCGGGCACGCCCGAAAAAGGTATTGGCCTAGCCTATATGCTGGGTGGCACGGGTGGGTATCTTGTAGGCTATGTGCTTGCTGCTGGATCTGTAGGCGCTTTGGCTGAACGCGGGTGGGATAAAAATATTCTGACCTCTGCTCTTGCTATGTTTGTTGGTAATTTATTAATCTATGTGCCCGGTCTATTATGGCTGGGAATATTGTTTGGTTGGGATAAGCCCATCATCCAATGGGGGTTGACTCCGTTTTTAGTTGGCGATTTTGCTAAGCTAGCTCTTGCCGCAGTTTTGATGCCGCTGACGTGGAAACTTTTTGGTAGATTTAAGGGCAGAGCGTAAACTGAAAAGAAACAACATGTAACGCGCCTTACTTTAGATAGAACAAATAATTTTGTATTACTACTGAATGGACGTCTTCAGTAATTACCACGGTAACTTAATAATTTAAGAGCTTGAGATAATTCTTTGTGGGATCCTCGTTGATGATCTGCTCAGAATATACAAAAGATTGATGAACTAGTTATTGCAACGACACAAGTCGATTATGAGATTGTCGCGGGGTGGCTGCTAAACAAGTGGACTGAACAAATCTGATTCTGTCTTTTTGTTACCTTGCTCTCTAATGGGGTTTTGCAATAGCCAATACTCCTCTACTTAAGTAATCGTGATTAAGTTGGTGCCACAATAAATTCTCAAAAGGCAAAAATAACCATATGGTATTATAATACCGTTACTGTAACGTTATGTAAATATTGTATTATTTGCGTATTATTAGTTTGACTAAAAAGATAAGTTGCATTAAACGGAATGTAAATTTAACGCTACAAGAAAAGTATGTCCTTAAGATCTTTTTTAGTCACAAAATAGGATGTTTGTATGATGAATACCTATTCTGCAAAGCCTTCGGAAATTGAGCGTAAGTGGTGTGTAGTTGACGCTGAAGGCCTTGTGCTTGGCCGAATGGCAAGTATTATCTCTATGCGTTTGCGTGGCAAGCACAAGCCAACTTATACCCCGCACATGGATTGTGGTGATCATATTATAGTTATTAATGCGGACAAAATTCAGCTTACTGGACGCAAGCGCACTGACAAGATTTACCACAGACATACAGGATATCCTGGTGGCATCAAGAGCCTTAATGCGGGACAAATCCTCGAAGGTTCTCATCCAGAAAGGATTGTCATTAAGGCTATTGAGCGGATGATAAGTAGGAACCCACTTGGCACCCAGCAGATGCGTAAACTGCATGTATATGCAGGTGCCAGTCATCCTCACGAAGCTCAGAATCCAGAAGTTTTGGATATTGCCAAGATGAACTCAAAAAACACGAGGAGTGCATAGAACATGTCTGAAAATATCAAGACACTCGAAGACTTAAAGGGTGTGGTCGAAGGCACAGTCGCTGCACCCCACATTGACCCAGATGCTGTACCCACTGCTGAACCAATAGAACCAAAGATTGACGAACTTGGTCGCGCTTATGCAACTGGTAAGCGTAAAAATGCAATTGCCCGTGTCTGGATAAAACCAGGCCCTGGTAAGATCACAGTTAATGGTCGTGAAGTTGAGACCTATTTTGCACGTCCAGTTTTGCGCATGATTATTAATCAAGCATTCACAGTTTCAGATCGAGTAGGTCAGTACGACATTACTGCAAGTGTCACTGGTGGCGGCTTGTCAGGTCAGGCTGGCGCTGTTCGCCATGGTCTGTCAAAAGCTTTGACCTACTTTGAGCCGACCCTTCGACCCGTCCTAAAAAAGGCCGGGTTTTTGACACGAGATAGTCGTATTGTCGAGCGTAAAAAATACGGTCGTGCCAAAGCTCGTAAAAGCTTCCAGTTTTCGAAACGTTAGGATTTTCACCTATATTTTAACAATAAAACCGCAAAATATTGCGGTTTTTTTCTTTTAAGGTTGAAGCACATTTAAAGCACGTGCAACTTCGAGTTTTCAATTAACAGACTATTATAAAGACAGAATTGAACGTTCAAGAAAACTCTGTTAGTGGCTCTAACAGTATAGAAAATGCAGGTTAAGAAATCAGCTTTTTAATCTCTAATTCAGATATTGTTGGATAGAGCGTAGCCTTATAAGAATATCCAGAACTTGAGGGACTTATAAGGCCTAGGTCAGTGGTTCGATTCCAATTCTCGCTACCATTTTAGAAGCGTTGGCCTTTATTGAGTTTCATGAGCGTCAATAGTTATGTATAGTTTTTGTAATTAATCTTATAACTTAAATTTTTTTTTTAGGATTTAACTTCAAATGGCAATAAAAAAAGAATTATTTTCAATTATAGGTTTAATTCTATTATCCACATTATTGGGTTGTACTGAAAAGGTAACTATTGAAACTGTGGAGCAGGCTAAAAATTATCTTTCTAATACTACATGGAAATTAGATACCATGGTAAAATTTGATTCAGAAACAAATCTTTTTCATGACTCAAAAATTCATTTCAGTGAAAATGCTGAAACTTGTTATGAAGAATTTAGATTAGACGATAGATTGCAGGGAGGAGGTGAATGGCAAATTTACGATTCGGCTCCACTTAAATTTGGGAAAAAAAGATTTTTTGTAAATAAATTCGGTAAAAATACCAAAGAGTGGTACTTTAGCATCAAGACTGACTGTATTAAGAATGGTAACGCTAGCATGATATTATCTATATTTTTAGGTAGTGACAATAATTTAAAATACTCAACCATTTATAAAGGTGAGAAAGTTACCTTCGACGCACGTAAACAATAAAAAAACGACAAATAGTATTTAGAGTTTAATTATCTAAATCATCGTCCTTTAGCCAATGCATAAAGAAACCCAAATTGATCTTACAGGGTAGGGATCAGAACAACTTCCAAATTATAAATTTTTTGGGTTACAGTTAAGAGACTCGAGTTTTCCGAGCGTTGAGATTTTCACCTATATTTTAACAAGAAAAACTGCAGAATCCTGCGGTTTTTTTTCTTTCCAAGGACAAGTGCCAAATAAATGTAACCCGAATGCCCAACTATTACGAACTTAAGATCTCCAAGCTTATGCTTGTGCACAGATTTTGCTTGAATAACTTAAATTTTGCAGCTGTCTTACTAGCCTATTCTGTTTTTATCAAAGGTGGTTCTGTTAGATCATTTAACGTAAAAAAACTGGAGGCTTTTATTTGTTTCATTGCACTGGTTTTCTCGTCATTGTAAGCAAACTAATTTAATTAGAGAGTAAGCTTATGACGCAGAAAGTTTTTATCGACGGTGAGGCTGGAACAACGGGTCTCCAAATTAGGGAGCGGTTGGAAAACCGAACAGACTTGTCATTCCTCCGCTTGCACGATTTTGAACGTAAAGATCTGGCTAGGCGTGCTGATATGCTTAATAGTGCTGATGTGGTTATTTTGTGTCTACCAGACGATGCTGCCCGTGATGCCGTTGCCATGATCAAGAATACCAGTGTAAAAGTTATTGATGCTTCAACTGCTCACCGTGTTGCCGACGGCTGGGCCTATGGCATGCCTGAATATGATAATAATCAGGCAGAAAAAATTGCTAGCGCCTCACGGGTTGCCAATCCTGGTTGTTATGCCATTACCTCTATTTCAATATTGTACCCACTCACTAAGGCAGGAATTATTTCGCACAGCCAAGCCATAACCATTAATGCTATCTCTGGCTACTCCGGTGGTGGAAGACAGATGATTTCAAATTTTGAAGCAGCTGATGGGCTATATGCCAATACATCTTTTCGCGTCTATGGTCTTGACCTGAACCACAAGCATCTGCCTGAGGTGCAAAAATGGGGCGGCCTTGAGCATGCACCATTGTTAGTGCCCAGTGTAGGTAATTTTAGGCAAGGGATGATCGTTCAGGTACCTTTGCAGTTATGGTCGTTGCCCGGAAGTCCTAGTCCAGAAGATGTTCATGCGGCTCTCGCTTCTCATTACGCAGGCCAGCGTTTCATTACCGTTAAGTCCTTGGCCGAAACTGGCAAGATGACAGGATTTGGACCAGAAGGTTTGAATGGAACAAATGAGCTACATTTATACGTCTTTAGGAATGATGAAATGGGCCAAGTCGTGGTCATGGGCTTAATTGATAATCTTGGCAAAGGGGCTTCGGGACAGGCGGTTCAGAATTTGAATTTGATGATTGGTGCTCCACAAGATGTTGGTTTTTAAGAAGTCTTGTGGGTGTTAACTGCCTGATTTTTTTTAGGAAATGCATGGTATTGAAAAACCACAAGAATTCCAACTTCTAGAGATCTAGGCCTTCTGCAAATCTTGCGTTATCCTGAATAAAGCGGAAGCGTTTTTCTGGCTTTTTACCCATAAGGTCCTCAACCAAGCGGTTGGTCTCACGTCTTTCAATTAAGTCGTCATCGGAATGACTAGAGGGGACTGTAACGCGCAAAAGAGTTCGTTTAGTGGGGTCCATAGTGGTTTCCTTGAGCTGCTTAGCTGGCATTTCACCAAGCCCTTTGAAGCGGCTAACTTCGACTGTACCACGTCCCGTGAAGACTTTTTTGATAAGTTCTTCTTTGTGAAGATCATCCCGTGCGTATTCACTTTTTGAACCTTGAACAATTCTGTAGAGTGGGGGCATGGCAAGAAAAAGATGTCCATCCTCGATAAGTTCTGGCATTTCCTTGAAAAAAAATGTCATCAATAGTGTGGCAATGTGTGCACCATCCACATCGGCATCTGTCATGATAATTATCTTTTCATAGCGCAAGGAAGCTTCATTATATTCTTTTCTGGTGCCGCAACCCAAGGCTTCAATCATGTCACACAATTCCTGATTGGAATTGATTTTTTCATCGCTAGCACTGGCGACGTTCAGGGTCTTTCCCCGCAGCGGTAGTATTGCCTGGGTTTTGCGATCGCGCCCTTGCTTCGCTGAACCACCTGCCGAGTCACCTTCGACAAGAAACAACTCAGTTCCTTCAGCTACGTTTGAAGTGCAATCAGTTAGTTTGCCAGGCAGTCGCAGTTTACGCGTGGCACTTGCCCTCTTTGTTTCTTTGGCGGTGCGCTTGCGCAGACGCTCCTCTGCCCGTTCGACGACTCTTTCTAACAAGACCTTAGCGTTTTCTGGGTCGCCGCTAAGCCAATGGTCAAAATGATCCCGAACGGCATTTTCCACCAGTTTTTGTGCGACTATAGTAGACAGTTTTTCTTTTGTTTGCCCTTGAAATTGTGGGTCATTGATAAAAACAGAAAGCATTACACATGCCCCACCGAGCACATCATCGGCAGTAAGTTTTAGAGCCTGTCGGTTAGAGACAAGTTCACCATGAGCTTTGAGGCCCTTGACGATAGCACCGCGAATTCCGTTTTCATGCGTGCCCCCAAGTGGGGTTGGCACTGTGTTGCAGTAGGACTTGAAGTAATCAGATTCATCTATTGGCCATGCAATTGCCCATTCAGCTTTGCCGCCACTGCCATTAAGCTTGGCTTCGCCTGCAAAGGGGACAAGGGTGAGTGTTTTGCGGTTTTCAAGAGTACTGCCCAAGTAGTCAGCAAGCCCACCAGGAAAATGCAAGGTGGCTTTGGCAGGGGGCGAATCATCGCTTTTGAGGAGCTTATCTGCACAGGACCAACGAATTTCAACGCCTCGGAACAAATAAGCCTTAGATTGTGCCATACGGTATATAATTTCAGGCTTAAAATGAGCCTGGTTGCCAAAAATTTGTGGATCTGCGTGGAAGGCGATGGATGTTCCGCGTTTATTGGAGATTTTGCCTGTATTTATGGGCTTTGTTTTGGGAACACCGCAAACATAAGACTGTTTCCACAACTGTTTGTCGCGAGCAATTTCAACGTCAAGACGATCGGACAAAGCGTTGACGACTGAAAGTCCAACGCCATGTAATCCGCCAGAGGTCGCGTAAGCGCTCCCTGAGAATTTACCACCCGAATGCAGTGTTGTCATAATCACTTCAAGGGCCGACTTGTCTTTGAATTTTGGGTGTGGATCCGTCGGAATACCGCGACCGTTGTCACTTATGGTAACCGTAAAGTCTTCAGCAAGATTTATGGAAATATGACTGGCGTGTCCTGCAACAGCTTCATCCATAGAGTTATCAAGGATTTCAGCGATTAGGTGATGTAATGCGTGCTCGTCTGTACCACCAATATACATGCCTGGGCGCAAGCGCACTGGCTCCAGCCCCTCTAGGACTTCAATATCCTTGGCTGAATAGCTGCTTTCTGCCTTGGAAATTTTATTAGCCTTTATCTTAGTTACGGGTTTTATTGCCTCAATTTCGCTTGCTTCGAATAGATCCGCCATAATTGATTTAAACGCCTTTATTTAAAATGGTTAGCTATACAACAATCTCATTAGAACTCATGATAGAGTAGTGATTTTAAATATAACATCAAGATATTGTGTAAATAAGGAAAAAAACTATGAGCAAGGTCTCAACTTGTGAAACCATAAATGTAGCGCTTAAACACCATCTTCTTTGTGCTGTTATTGCCGGATTTTGTAACTGCTAACATTATAAGTATGAGAAATAAACTAGATATATTTCTTTGAGTTAAGCCCAATACACTAATTTAATGTATTCATTCCTGTTGGCTATTGACAGAGAAGTGACAAGTCAGTCTACATTTACATAACTGAGTTTTTGGTTAAGTAAGGAATTGATGTCGCTGTGATCGGGTATTAGTTGCACACTGAATTGATCTAATGGGTACTATCAATCAGATTTGTATAGCATTGATGTGGTTCTAGAGAAGGACCTTACAATTTTTGTTAATTTAAAGGATCGTACTATTATTTCCGATCATTTCACTTGGGGGTTACAATACGGGTATAATACTGGCCGTAAATTTATTCAGATTTACAGCCAAATTTGTCAAAACAGGCGTCTTAATTGAGAGTCTTTATCAACTAAATTTACTGATAAAGACAACAATTACTGACATATTTGGTTCGGATGATTTTGAAAGTATGGCATTGAGCACACATTTTTTTTAACCCAGCGCCTCAGCTTAAATATTGCCAGGGCTGAATGAGGCAAAAAGTAGTAAGATTTCACTAAGAAACTGTCCAATTTGTTGAGAAGTGGCAGCCTAACTCAGTACCTTTTAATATCATGCCGACCCTGATGTGGATCATTTTGATGGGGTTGGAAGGCTTGCTAACAAAGGTTCATAAATTTTCAAAAAAATAAACAACTAGATATCTAGATAAATAAACCTGAATGTTTAATTTTTAATTTTTCTTTAACAGTTTAGCTATTGTTGCCCCCATTTCTGAAGGTGTTGGTGAGACCATTACACCAGCATCTTGAAGTATTTCTACTTTTTCTGCAGCACTCTCACCACTGGTGTTAACAATAGCTCCAGCATGCCCCATCAGTCTTCCTGTTGGAGCAGTTAAACCAGCAATATAGGCAGCCATTGGTTTACTCATATGCTTTTGGAAATACTCTGATGCTGCAGCTTCCTGAGGTCCTCCAATTTCACCGATAATCAATACTGCATCAGTTTCATCATCATCTTCAAAATGCTTCAAAATCTCAACGAACGAGCTGCCATTTATTGGATCACCACCAATACCCACACTAGTGCTGACACCGATACCTAATTCTTTCATTTGAGATGCGGCCTCATAACCCAAAGTGCCAGAGCGGCCTATCAAACCAACGTTTCCCTGCATGAAAATATGGCCCGGCATGATGCCTAACAGAGCTTTACCCGGACTGATAGTGCCCGCACAATTGGGACCTGTAAGTATCATTCGATCTTCTGGTTTAGCTCTTGCAAAAAGGTAGCGCTTTACTCGAATCATGTCATGAGTCGGTATGCCATCTGTAATGCTGACACAATATTTAATACAAGACTCTGCCGCCTCCATAATACTGTCTGCCGCATATGCAGGTGGCACAAAGATGATGCTAGCCTCAGCACCTGTTGCTGCGACAGCTTCTTTGACTGTATTAAAGACAGGCTTGTCTAGATGTGTTGTACCACCCTTACCAGGTGTGACACCGGCAACTACATTAGTGCCATAGTCAATCATCTCCTGAGCATGGAATGAACCCAAGCGGCCAGTCAGGCCTTGAATTAAAACTGGGGTTTTTTCATTAATAAATATACTCATAAATCACTCTTATTTTCCCGTTGATTGTTTCCATGCAGCAACAACTTTGTGGGCTGCATTTGACAAAGTGTCAGCTGTAGTAATTTTTTTCCCACTGTCCTTTAAAATCTTCTGCCCTTTTTCAACATTGGTGCCAGATAAGCGGACCACTAAAGGAATATCAATATCGCGTTTGTTTAAAAAATCCACGATACCCTGGGCGACCCAATCACAACGGTTAATTCCTGCGAAGATATTAATCAAAATTGCTTCGACATTTTTATCAGATAAAACCAACTCTATCGATGTTGCCACCCTCTCAGCTGAAGCACCACCACCGATATCTAGGAAATTTGCTGGCTCACCACCGGCATGTTGGATCATATCCATAGTTGCCATGGCAAGTCCCGCACCATTAATGAGACAGCCAATGTTGCCATCCAAGCCAACATAGTTCAAACCGTGCTCAGCCGCATTAGTTTCACGTGGATCTTCTTGTGTCTTATCGCGAAATTCAAAGATTTCAGGTCGACGATAAAGTGCATTGTCATCAAATGACATCTTCGCATCAATCGCCAAAATCTTATTGTCTGTTGTCAAAATCATTGGGTTTATCTCTAATAGATTAGCATCAGTATCACGAAAAGCCCGGTAACACTTCATTACCGCTCGACTTGCAGCAGCGATTGCATTATTGGGTAATCCTAGTGAAAAAACCAACTGTCGAGCTTGAAATGGTTGCATTCCTACGGCTGGATCAATAGCAATTTTTGAGATCTTGTCAGGTGTTTCCTCTGCAACTTTCTCAATATCCATACCGCCTTCTGTCGAAGCAATTAAAGTAACTTTTTGAATGGCCCTATCTAAAACAATACTTACGTAAAGTTCCTTTGCTATATCACTAGCTTCTTCCACGTAAATACTCGAAACCATCTTGCCTGAAGGACCAGTTTGAAGGGTAACTAGTTTATTCCCGAGAAACTTGTCACAAAATTCTGCGATCTCTCGTTGGCTTGCGCAGACCTTTACACCACCTGCTTTACCTCGTGCGCCAGAATGAATTTGAGCTTTTACAACCCATTTGTTCCCACCTAATTCATTGGCCTGATAAATTGCCCCAGTCGCAGAATGTGCAACACCGCCCTTAGGGACAGGTACACCGTATTGTGCTAATAACTTCTTAGCTTGATATTCATGAATATTCATATTTAACCTTTTAATTTTTCTTGAATCGCTTTATCGGAATTAACGATATTCTCTGCCATCTTCGCAGAAGCTGCATCAATCATACGACCATTTAATTGAGCTGCGCCGCGACCAGCTTTTGCTGCCTCGTTTAAAGCAATTATAATCTGTTTTGCATGTGATACTTCTGAATCCGGTGGAGTATAGATTTCATTCGCCAATTCAATTTGTGATGGGTGAATGGCCCATTTTCCTTCAAAACCAAGGGCTGCTCCGCGACGTGCAGCATCCTTATAAGATTCAGGATCATTTAGGTCGCCGAATGGGCCGTCAATTGGTCGTAATCCATAAGCACGGCAAGCAACCAACATCTGGGACAGGCCTGCATGCCACTGGTCACCCGGGTAATCTGGGTTCAAACCACCAATAACCGTTGTACGTGCACGACAACTTGCTGCGTAATCAGCCACACCAAAGTGCATCGCTTCAAGACGTTCGTCACGACCTTTTTTAGCAATTTCCAATACATTAGCCATACCAAGAGTTGTCTCGATTAGGACTTCAATACCGATTCGATTTTTAAAGTTTTTGGAAGTTTCAATTTGATTCAACATAGCAGAAAGCATATAGATGTCTGATGCTGTTCCGGCTTTTGGAAGTAAGATGGTATCAAGATTTTCACCAGCTTGCTCTACTACTTCAACCACATCTCGATACATATAATGTGTATCTATACTGTTGATGCGAACAGAGATGGTCTTACCACTACCCCGCCAGTCTATGTCATTAAGAGCATCAATAACATTTTTACGTGCTGGCACTTTGTCATCTGGAGCCACAGCATCCTCTAAATCCAAAAACACATAGTCTGCTGTGCTGTTTAAAGCCTTTTCAAACATTTTTGGATTAGAACCCGGCACTGCTAATTCACTGCGTTGTAGTCTTTGTTTAACAGGTTCATAAATAATATGACTCATCAAATTTCCTTTTACATGTTAATAAAATTGTTAACAAACATACGAGCATATGCGGGTGATGTTCGGAAAAAAATCATCTTTAATGGTCGACAATGCGGTAAATGTAGCGAAAGGGGAAATCATCGAAATTCCCATATTTGTTGCAACATTCTACAGGAAAGCGGGGATAAAGGCAGTTCAACCGGCTCCTATGATCGCACTTACACCTTGAGACGTTTTTAAAAAGTCAGTAGTAAATGTTGCGGCTATTGCATCAACGCAAGTTTATTTACCCCCGAACTGAAAAATCCTTTGATCCACTCAGAAAGAGACTACTGTCAGTAGCTTATTTCGTTATTAGCAAATCGCCCTAGCTATATCGGGGTTTGCAGCGTTACTTGGCCCCGTAAAACAAAGTAAATTATTTAAGCTTACAACTGCGACGTGTGCTGAAAGTGAAAGCTTTAATTAAATCTAAATATAACAAATTGTTTAAATATAACAACAATAAAGCTTTGCGGGTTTTTTTTATGGATAGCAGCACGTCTCCCAGATTATTAGTACAGGATTTGATCTGCTGTGGATGAAAACAATTCGGACGACATTAAGGTCATGATAAAGAGACCCCACATAACATAGTCATTTAATAGTATTTCAGAAGTATGCATTGCCTGTGCTTTAGATTAGCAACAGCCATAAATACCCGGCCGCGCACAGGCAACTAAGGGCGGCGAATTCCCTGCCTAAACCAGTATTGAAGCTGGAGGTTTTTTTTGATAAAAAATACATAATTTTGTTTCCAATTCTTTTTTCTGAGACGATTCAACACTCTTACAAGAAAAAGAACAAAACAGCAACATTTATTTGGCGTATCGTTACAAATATAAATTTCTTAGCTGAAAAATATTGTTTATGAATTTTTATCAAGGCAATAGCAGCATGTCGTTGCTATACAGGGCCAGTGGTTTAGAAGCTTAATTCGCTTTTCGTGGAACTGTTAAATGAATAAAGGGCCGCTTCTTTTAAAGCGGCCCTTTATTCTTCTTAACTTTAACTTAGCTGGAGTAATACATCTGCCATTCGACCGGATGAGGAGTGTGTTCAAAATTGTAAACTTCTTCCCATTTCAGCTCCATGTAGGCATTTATCATGTCGTCAGTGAAGACATCACCTTTTTTCAAATAATCACGATCAACGTCCAGAGACTCCAAGGCCTCTCGTAAAGAACCACAGACAGTTGGAACGTCAGATAACTCCTCTGGTGGTAAATCATAGAGGTTCTTGTCCATTGCGTCACCAGGGTTAACCTTATTTGCAATCCCGTCAAGGCCGGCCATAAGCATTGCGGAGAAAGCGAGGTATGGATTGGCAACTGCATCAGGGAAGCGGATTTCGACACGCTTGCCTTTTGGGTTGGTAGCAAACGGTATACGACAACTTGCCGAACGATTCCGGGCAGAGTATGCAAGCAATACGGGAGCCTCAAAACCTGGGATCAAACGTTTGTAGCTGTTTGTAGATGGGTTGGTGAAAGCATTTAGGGACTTGGCGTGCTTAATGATTCCACCAATATAATGAAGTGCCGTATCCGAGAGGTCAGCATATCCTGAACCCGCAAAGGTTGGTTTTCCATCTTTCCAGATAGACTGGTGTGTGTGCATTCCTGAACCGTTATCGCCAGCAACTGGCTTGGGCATAAAAGTTGCTGTTTTACCATAGGTATGAGCAACCATATGCGTGCAGTATTTGTAAACCTGGACGTTATCGGCAGTTTTGATTAGTTCCTCAAAGGTTAGGCCAAGTTCGTGTTGGGAGGGAGCGACTTCATGATGATGTTTGTCCATACTCAAGCCCATTTCTTGCATAACAGTAACCATTTCTGCCCGCAAATCGTGTGAGCTATCTACAGGTGGTACTGGGAAATAGCCTCCTTTGACAACAGGGCGGTGACCGGAATTACCACCCTCGAAGACTTTACCGGTAGCATAGGGGCCTTCTTCAGAATCAAACTCAAAGAAGCAACGGTTCATATCAACGGAATAGCGCACATCATCAAAAACAAAAAACTCAGGCTCTGCACCAATAAATACTGTATCGCCAACGCCAGTGGACCCCAAATAGGCGGTTGCTTTTTTTGCAACAGAGCGCGGATCGCGGCCATATGGTTGACCAGTAGAGGGCTCCATGATGTCGCAGAAAAGGATCATCATTGCCTGAGCTGAAAATGGGTCCATTACAGCAGTTGTCGGATCTGGGATTAAGGACATGTCAGATTCATTAATCGCTTTCCAACCAGCGATTGATGAGCCATCGAACATGACGCCATCTATGAAAGCATCGTCATCAATAAACTCCGAACACATGGTCAAGTGTTGCCACTTGCCGCGCGGGTCGGTGAAACGAAGGTCAACAAACGGTATATCGTTTTCTTTGAGGTATTTCTGTACATCGACAGGTGTTTTACAGTTGCATGACATGGGTTTGTTTCCCTTTCCTAATTTAATGTCGTTATTAAGATTTGCTGGAGATTATGTTTAAATAGCTTCAGATCCACGTTCCCCAGTACGCACGCGAATAGCTTCCTCGACCTGGGTTATAAAAATTTTGCCATCGCCAATACGACCTGTGTGGGCTGATTGTTGTATTGCTTCAACGGCGCGCTCTACAAGATTATCATCGATAACTAGCTCGATCTTGACCTTAGGCAGAAAATCAACAACATATTCTGCCCCACGATAGAGCTCTGTATGGCCTTTCTGGCGTCCAAAACCTTTTGCCTCTAAAACGGTAATTCCTTGCAGACCGATCTCATGCAGGGCTTCTTTAACTTCGTCTAATTTAAATGGCTTGATGATTGCTTCAATTTTTTTCATGATATTCCCGCCCTAAAATTTTCCTTGGTCTGTGAGAGATAAGCCGCAGTACTGGACATACTAAATATACCAAACATAGAAGCACAAGCCGTGCCAATCCTTAAGCCTTCTTGGAAAACTCCCTGTGAATAAGGTTTTAACTAATTGCTAAAGAATTAAATAGATACTTTGCCTGGTAATTAAGTGAGCAAAAAATAGGCAAATGCCTAATATTTAACGGTTAATAATTGATGCACCAAAACTTCTCTGGGTTAAATAGCAATCGTACTTAAATAATTTAAGTGAAAAGAATCAAATGAAACCGACAAATATAATTTTGTCAAACTATGGCACCACGATTTTTACAGTGATGAGCCAATTGGCCATCGACCATAATGCAATAAATCTGGGACAGGGATTCCCTGATCAGGATGGTCCATTAGATATTCGCCAAAAAGCCGCCGCTGCTATGATTGATGGCCCCAATCAATATCCACCCATGATGGGTATTGTTGAACTGCGCCAAGCTGTGGCGGGTGCTAATAGTCGATTTTATAATTTGGATGTGGATTGGCGTACTGAAGTCATGGTTACATCTGGAGCAACGGAGGCTCTCACTGATTGTATTATGGGGTTGATAAACCCCGGAGATGAAGTGGTCATGATCGAGCCTTTATATGATTCTTACCTGCCTATGGTGCAGCGTGCCGGGGGCATTGCAAAGATGGTGCGAATTGAGCCGCCTGAATGGAAATTACCTAAAAAAAAACTAGCAGCTGCTTTTTCAGACAGAACCAAGTTGATTTTACTAAACTCACCTCATAATCCAGCTGGCAAGGTGTTCGATTTGAGTGAGCTAAATTATATTGCAGATCTGGTTAAAAAGTATGATGCATATGCTGTTTGTGACGAGGTTTATGAGCACCTGTTGTTTGATGGCCGCAAGCACATCCCGTTAATGACCCTGCCAGGAATGCGCGAACGTTGTCTCCGAATTGGATCGGCAGGTAAAACTTTTTCGGTTACCGGTTGGAAGATTGGATATATTACTGCAGAGGCAAAACTACTCTCCAGTGTCGCTAAGAACCATCAGTTTAATACCTTTACTACGCCTCCGGGGCTGCAACTGGCAGCAGCTTATGGCCTTTGCAAAGAAGACAACTATTTCAATGAACTTTCCAGCGGTCTGGAAGCTAAGCGAGACCGCTTGTCTTCGGGTCTTAAAAAAATTGGCTTTGAGACCATGAATAGTGAAGGTACCTATTTTCTAACTGTTGATTACAGGCCTTTGGGGTATGGAGGTACAGATGAGGAATTCTGCCACTATATTACTACAAAGGCTGGTGTCGGAGCTGTTCCAGTAAGTGCCTTTTATCAGGATGGAGACGTAAACCACTTTGTACGTTTTTGCTTTTGTAAAGGCAATGACCTACTTGATGAAGCCATAGAGAGGCTGGCAAAGCATTTTTCTTCGTGAACTAAGACCGTCCCGCTTGACGAGACAAGGCAAGGGATATACATAATCGGCCTCATAGTGGTGGCTGTAGCTCAGTTGGTTAGAGCGCCTGGTTGTGGTCCAGGAGGTCGGGGGTTCAAATCCCCTCAGCCACCCCAAATTTTTTTACGTTATCGCAGCGCCTTTTATAGGCAGGAAATGATTTTCTACAGCTAAATCTGTGCTAACGCCCTAGGATAATGATCAACTAAAAAAGCTGAGGCTCCAGGTTAATAGTTTCTCCAATTGCTATAGACATAAATTCACTTCGAGAAATGTTGAGTTTTTTGCGCTGTTTAGCCAACTCTAATACTGGATCGACAGGGCCTTCCGCAGTTAACGGAAATGTACCCCAATGCATACCAATAGATTGTCTTGCCTGAATATCTTGATGGATTTTCAAGGCTTCATAAGGATCTACGTGATAAGGACGCATAAAAGATCTTGGTTTATATCCACCAATTGGAATTAAAGCGAGGTCTACTGGGCCTAGTTTATTGCCCATTTCTCTAAATTGCTTGTTGTTGTAACCAGTATCACCCGCGAACCAAACGCTTGTTCCTTTGAGGTTGATGCGCCAACTGGCCCAGAGCGTTTTGCGTCGGTCAAATAAACCGCGTGCAGACCAATGTTGAGATGGTAATGCTTTGAAGACTGCATTAGGAAAAGAGACAGTATCCCACCAATCTAATTCTTTGATTCTATCTGAACGGATACCATTTTTTAGAAACCAAGTCTTCAACCCCAAGGGCACCATATATATTGGATTATTGCCCAATTGATGAATTGCAGTTTTATCCAAGTGATCATAATGATTATGACTAATTATAACATAATGAATTGGTGGTAGATCTTTGTAATCTATCACGTGAGGAACATACCTTAATGGACCAGCAAACGATATTGGCGATGCGCGATTAGCGAAGATAGGGTCTGTGAGAATATTTAAGTCCTGCCATTGTAATAAGAAGGTAGAGTGCCCAAGCCAGTTGACCCGAAGATTATCTGAATAAGATTGAATTGATTTTAAGTTCAATTTGACAATAGGGACATCTTCTGCATGAGTGAAGTGATCTGCCCATTTGGTGTTACCGAACAGCTTCATAGCCAAATAGTGAAATATTGTTTTTTTAGGATCATCAATATATAAATTGCGAAATCCTGTCGCAGTGTGATGGGGTGGTAAATTAAGCGTCTGGGCCTTTGAGGTAGTGCAGGAATTTAATGTTAAGGCTATCAGTAAGATTGCCAATTGGTAGGAGAAAATACTTGTCAGTGTTGTTTTTCTCATTCTGTATATTTCTCTCAGGTATTTTACTCATTTGTGCTGCAATTTTGATTAGCTATGATCGCATATATTAAATTTATTTTTTTAAGGTATCCCATGTGGGAGCAAAAAAATAGAAGTTCAATATAATGAATACTTTAATACCAAAGCAGAATTCTATTTAGCATGGTTGAGCAGCATAATTAAAAAAAGTGATCCAACCCCCCCCGAGTTTCCGTATAGATGTTCATAAATTTTGTTTATTTTTTTAGGATAATTCAATGAAAACATTGTTGCTTGTAATGACGTTATTCGCCTTATCCCTTGCCACTGGTAATGCGCAAGCAGGAAATTGCGACACACATACATCAGAAAAAAAAGAGGAAAGTTCAGGTATATAATTGCGGTCTTGACACATAATAAGTTAAAAAGTAGCCGCTATCGCAAATGCGAGAACGGCTACTTTTTTTTAGACAAACATTACAGTGAGCCTTCAACTGTTGTGAGTCCAAGAGTTGACCACCCCTGCATTCCATCACGGTAATATAAAATTTTCTCGGCTGGATAACCTTCACGCAGCATAGCTCGAATGCCAGTTGGTGACTGTCCACACCACATACCGTTGCAGAACAAAAGAACTTTCTTCGCAGTACTGCAGTCCCATTTTGCACCCTTAGAGCACCCTAGCTCATTAAGACGGCTAGCAATTTGAGTGTGGGGAATATTCACAGCACCAGGAATTGTGCCCTTGACGTGCCACTCAACAGTTCGATTGTCAATTACAAAGCCACCCTTACTTAGAAAATCTAAAAGTTCCAGTTCACCAACCGTTGTTACACCAGGTGCAACTTGCATTGGTTGAATACAGAATGGGGGGCATTTACGTGAAGTTTTAGCAAAGGCCGGGTTGATAGTTGCTTTGTTGTTTTGATCCCGTGTGATATCTACGTTGCTGCCCTTGTGCTTGACAGTGACAGATTTGATATCTTTGGTAATACCCACATTACCGGCTATTGCTAGCATTGGCGATAAACATAAACATACAGTCAATATAAATATTTTTTTCAATTTATTTCCCTCTCGTGTTAAGTTTAATTAGCAATCTTCATCATCCTCATCATCACCTTCTTCATCTGAACCAGTTTCTGCTATTTGGAGAAATTCCTCAGCATTGGCATCGTCGGAAATTGTAAAAAAACCAATGAAAAGAAGACCTGATAAAAAAAGATAAATAAGGAATAATTTTCTAATGGAATGCTGATCCATTTGACTGCCCTTTATTTTAAAGTTGCTTTGCGAATTTCTTTGTTAAAGCAACATGGTTTATTAAATTAACATACCGATAGATATTGTTAAATATCAAATATTTTGTAGGTATTGCTTATATTTTTCAAATATATTTACTTGGTTTGAGCATGCTGGCTCCATTTCGATAATTTATTATTGTCAAAACATATTTTAATTGATGTGCATTCAGTAAATTCGCCAGCAACTTCAGATGTAATACAATTGGTAATGCAGTCGAGAAAAAACAATACTTTTTTCCTTCATATAAAATCAGTTTCATGTCACCGTCGAACTTTGAGAGCAACCCGACTGCCAAAAAAACATAATCTATTCCCATTAATTTTCCTTGTTGCGGACAAATGGTTGCTATTAACCTACTTGCAGTTATTAATGAGTCAGTTTTTTCATAACTGAGTATTAGTGTAATGCGCCTCAAAAATTGTCATAATTATCATGATTTTAGGAAACTAGCAAAGAGACGGCTTCCAGGGCCGATTTTTAATTATATTGATGGTGCAGCTGACGATGAGGTGACTTATCAGAGAAATACTTCAAGTTTTGACGATTGCGATTTAGTGCCAAATGTCTTGAGTGGAGTAGAAGACGTAGATATTTCTACAACTATTATGGGGCAAAAGATTGATATGCCAATCTATTGCTCACCAACCGCTCTGCAGCGGCTTTTCCACTACAAAGGTGAGGAGGGTGTGGCAGCCGCGGCAGAGGAGTATGGTACTATGTTTGGTGTTTCTTCTCTTGGCACTGTTAGCCTAAAAAAACTGCGCAAATACAAAACTCCTCAGTTTTACCAATTTTATTTTCATAAAGACCGTGGGCTTAACCGTGCCATGGCGCAAAGTGCAAGTGAGGCGGGTATTGAAGTGATGATGTTAACCGTTGATAGCATCACTGGTGGCAATCGTGAACGTGATTTACGTACTGGCTTTTCAATTCCATTTCGCCTGACTTTTGAGGCTATGTTGCAATTTGCCTTGAAGCCAGCGTGGGGCATAAATTACTTAACACATGAGAAGTTTAGCTTGCCTCAATTGGATGAACACATAGATATGAGTGGTAATCCAATGTCCATAAGCCATTATTTTTCTGAAATGCTTGACCCATCAATGAACTGGGAAGACGTCGAAGAAATGGTCAAAACTTGGGATGGGAATTTTTGTTTAAAAGGCATCATGAGCGTTGAGGATGCAAGAAACGCTGTGGATATTGGCTGTACTGGTATTATCTTATCAAATCATGGTGGTCGCCAGCTTGACGGATCCCGCTCACCATTTGATCAATTATCTGAAATCGTCGACGCCGTAGGAGATAAAATTGATGTTATCATGGATAGTGGTGTCCAGCGTGGTACACATGTTTTGAAAGCGCTTTCTCTTGGTGCTAAAGCTGTTGGTGTTGGCCGTTTCTATTTGTTTCCATTGGCTGTTGCGGGACAAGCAGGGGTGGAGCGCGCATTGGGTTTAATGCGCTCGGAAATTATACGTGGAATGCAATTAATGGGGTGTAAAACTGTTGATGACCTATCGAGGAGTAATTTAAAGTTTCGATAAAAAACCGTTGGCAACTTTTGACACTGCAGATTCAGTTTACTTTGAGATTACATAGTAAACAGCAACTTTGATACTCAACTTCTGACCCAAAGTTTTCCCATCTTTTTGTCATGTAAGACCTAATACCAGATAAAAGTGTGTAGATAATGCACCAAAAAGAATAATTTTTTTAACGTTTCTGTTAAAATTTCTTAAGGGTCTCTCTGATTGGGATTTAGAGAGTATTTCAGAGAAGTAAACACAGTACAGGAATAATTATTCCTGAATTTAAAATATTCAGAACTTTTTTCCAGTTAAAACTTAAGTCCAAATATGCATATTGCAAGGGCTATATTTAATTGGCATAATTCTCACGCTACTTAGCCGAATAAAAGACAATAGAGAGTTACCACAATAGGGTGCTGAAAAGCCTAAGATTTAATCCATTTATCTTTTTTTTCAACAATGCCGGCATCGAATAATCTTGAAAATTTCATCCCAATCACCATCTTTCGCCGCATAATCAAGTAAGCACCTAATAGCCTTTGATGCATCAGGAAGATCATATTTTTTAGCAATTTTTTCAAGCATCTCGTTTGCTTCATCATAAATTTCAAAGGATACTAATATTTTCTTATCTGACATATTTCTCTCTCTGTTTATTGAGTTCTAGTTTTCGTTTTATTCAAAAAATAATTTTTTATGATTTTTAACATTTGAGTTGTTTGTATAAATTAATAAAACGAATTTTACTTTAAATAAATTCTATTTCCTAAGATTAGACCTAAACTCAGAATAAATTATTTTTGTAAACAGTATAAATTACATTGCGAATAACTCTTATTTGCAGTACGTAATTCGCAATTGAAATCTCCATAATTCTTGTTGAGGAAGTACAATGAAGACTTATTTATACATTTTTTCTTTATTAGCTCCAATTTTTTTACCAACGTCGGCTGCTTTTGCACACTCGTCTTTGAGTGACCACGTTAGTCACTTCAACGCCCTTAATTACTTTCTTGGGGGCTCAACTAATCTAGTAGGCTTAGGAGCAGTTATTGCGGTGGCTTTATTTCACGTAAATTTAAACAAAAGAAGAGTATAATCCTGTGGTTTATAAAATTACAAACGTCCTCGACACTTTTCTTGACATTCCATCTGCAACTGCTCACTGCGATATCCCTTGCAAAATTTACGACCCTTCTGCTGCACAAGTAGCTGCTGCAACAATTGTTCGACTAATTGATATTGTCAATGAAACATTGAAAGCAGAAGACGTTATGTCTCTAGCGGGTCAAAACACAATTGCTCGTTGTGTAATGCGCAAAGAGGAAGAAGCCGAAAAAGTTAAACATGAGGTTCGTATAATTTGGGGTGATTATTTTAAGGCTCCCCAATTTGAAAGATTTCCAGAGATACATGGGTTGACACATAACATAATGATGAAGGCAAGCGTCTGCAAACAAGGTGTTGCCCGGGAGGATGGAGAGGCACTTGCAGAATTATTAAATCAATTTGCAGAGATCTTTTGGGCTACGAAGGACGTAAAAACGGCTCGCCATAACTCTCCAAACCTGCCTAATCTTCCAACAGTCTATCCCTCGCTTTGATAAAATGTTTTTTTGGATGGAGGCTTCTTCGTGTCAGTGGACGAAGTATGGACACAATAATTAAAGATGGTGATTTTGCCTTAACTAAATTGCTAAACTCGCGCGATCAATTAAATATTGGTGACGTTCTGCAGGTAGATCATCCAAGCCTTGGGATGATAGTTAAATATGTCAAAAAAATAAAAAAAGAAGAAGTACTGCTCTCCGGAACTTCAGTAATTTCAACAGAACCCATGACAATAGGATGGATACATCGGTCAAAAATCATATCGCGATTATTTGTTAAAATATCCGGGAATAGTATATCTTCAATTAAACACTATGGTCGTGCACTAAAGCAAAATTGACATAGAATTTATATGGGACTCGAATTGATCTGGCATGAGTGTGTGAAACTACCCGTATTGCCAATGCCAGTAATTTTTTGATTATTATCCCAGCAACTGCATGTGATAACGTTCAATCGTTGATGTTTTCTTGGGACACATGCGATAATGACACTAAAGCAGGGTATAAGTGCGCTTAAAGCGGGTAATTTCGAAGCTGCAATTTCATTATTGTCGGAAGCGGTAAAGAGTGACCCTAATAACGGGTCCATCTACTATAGCCTTGCTCAGGCCCTTAAAAATGATGGTCGTAAAGGTGAAGCAATCATACAAGCTACTCGTGCCTTAGCTCGAGACCACACTTTTTTACCAGCTGCAAGGTTGTTGTCGTATCTTTTGAGTTATCTTCGACTTCGTAACCATTGCGGTATTGATCCTGCGGGACTTGCTGCCTCCTTTCATTTAAATGGTGTTGATCATCAACTACTCGTTCCAACTGCACTAGCCTATTTGAAACAATGCACGAGCCTTGGCGATGCGGTTAATCTGGGAAGAGCTAGCGGCTGGGATTCAGGTGCTAAGTGGCTATTGTCGTCGAAAGGCCGACCTGTACTACGTGATCCGTTGCTACTGACAGTCTTGAGTACTGCGGCTAATACTGATTTTGATATTGAGTGCCTTTTGACAGCGTTGCGCAGGTTTCTATTGCTAGCCCCATCAAAAGAAACATTGCGCAAACCCCATATCCTAAACTTTATCTTTGCACTAACCCGTCAAATGGAGATTAATGAATACGTGTTTGCTGTCTCTATTGAGGAGATTCAGTACTTAGACGACATTTACATCAACCTACAAGGTGTTCGCGAAAACTCACGTGCGGCTAGTGATAACCTTCTCTTAAAGGCACTATATTTTCCCCTTTATCGCCTTATTGGCGACGAAGGTAAAGACATTGATCCCCAGAACGTGAAGCCCAGAGCACTGGGAGAATTAATACATGTCCATTTAGCAAGAAGACTGGCTGAAGAAGAGGCTGCGCGTGGCATCAAATCTGTTGGTGTTATTGAGGATGAGGTTTCCAGGAAGGTCGCGGGTCTCTATGAAGAGAATCCCTATCCAAGATGGCTTAGCATTCATTTGCCAACACCAAAGAGCCACCGCCGCCAAATTACAGAGCATTTTTCAGAACAAGAACTAGCCTTCATGGATTTGCCTTACAAGGTATTGATTGGGGGTGCCGGCACAGGCCAACAAGCCGTCGACGCAGCCTTGGGGTATGGGCCTAAAGCTGTCCTTACCGCTATCGATATAAGTTTATCTAGTCTCGCATACGCCAGGCACATGGCAGATTATTTCAAAGCCACAAACCTTAGTTTTGTTCAATGTGACATCCTTAATTGTGCTCTGCTAGATGATGCCTTTGACATTATAGAATGTATTGGTGTTCTGCATCATATGGATGACCCTTGGCGTGGCTGGAAGGTGCTTGTTGAAATGCTACGGCCTGGGGGGCTGATGAAAGTAGGGCTATATAGTCGAGTTGCTCGAACTAGAATTGCAACCCTCCGCTCAGATATTCAGGCAAGTAGCCTGAACAGCGACGAGCAGGCCATACGCGATTACCGTCAAGGTATTCTTGCCGAGGGTGAGGAGGGAAAGAGAGCTTTCCTTCTTGATTCGGCTGATTTTTATAGCCTCAGTAATTTCAAGGATCTTATGTTCCACGTAAGTGAACAACATTTGACAATACCTGAAATTGCCTCCTTCATGGCCAATAATGGCTTAACTTTTCGAGGTTTTCAGATACCGACAGATGTAGCAAAAGGCCACCCTGAAGGTGTTGCTAAAGTAGATCTTGATCAATGGCATGAATTTGAGGTTGCTCACCCTGAAACATTCAAAGGCATGTACGTTTTTTGGTGCCGTAAGGATTAGATTAATCAAAATATGCTGCTGAACTTATCTGTTAATTATTTTGTTCAGGTTTATCGAGCTGATAGCTCTAGTTTGTGAAGCCTCTCAGGGGCTTTGGTTAGAGCAAATCAAAAGTCACATCGCTGTTGTTTTAAAGATATCCAACAATATGATGTCATCAATTAAAAATGCATTTGGACCAAAATGGCTACTTTTATTAAAGTGGCCAATAAGTATAATTCTTCTTATGAGTTTTTCAACAGCCTGATCCAGAGCTGGCCTATTTACCATTTGCCGCTAAGATAAAAAAATACTGATTGTGTGTTATATTCCTTGAGTTTTTTTTAGTAAACTTTTGGTGACAAAAAAGAAGTATATTGACGTAGTAAAAATAGCTTTAGGGTGACTTGTGAAAAAACTTTCCCGTCGTAATTTTGGCAAGCTTTCTGCTTTGGGTATTGCTTCAGTGGGACTGCCAATAGGTGAGGTTGAAGGGACAACCTTGAGTACAGTAGCCCTCACGTCTATTGTATCTAGACAAGTCAACATACCAAAAGCTAAAGGCCACCGAGTCGTAGTTGTTGGCGGCGGTTGGTCTGGGTTGACCATTGCCAAATACCTTAAAATTCACGGACCTGACCTTGATGTGGTGTTGGTTGAGCGAAATTCTTTGTTTATCTCTCACCCAATTAGTGGCTTGTGGCTGGCTGGATTGGTTAATCTTGAGGCTATTACCTTCAGTTATATGGATGCTGCGGCAAATAACGACTATACCTATTTGAATGCTTCACTGATTGATTTGGATCGAGTTTCTCGCACAATTTTTACGGACCAAGGTCGTCTTAATTATGATGATTTGATTCTGGCACCAGGTATTGATTATGACTATGGATCTATTGGTGTAGAAGACCTGGCCCAAGAGCAATTATTGAAAACTCGTTACCCTGCTGGCTTTGTTTCTGCTTCTGAACACATAACTCTTAAGAACAAGATTAAAAATTTTAAGGGTGGTATTTTTGCTATGAATGCGCCTGCAGGTATCTACCGCTGTTCGGCAACTCCATATGAAAGAGCATGCCTGATAGCTTCGGTGTTCAAGCGAGATAAAATAAAGGGAAAGGTCGTACTGATCGACTCACGCGAAAAACCTGCTGTATCGGCTGAGGGGTTTCTTGGCGCTTTTGAAGAACTTTACGGCGATACAATTGAGTATATTAATTCTAGTGTGATTTCAGCCGTTAACCCTGAAAATAGAAGCGTTACGACAGACTTTGATGAGATTGTTTTTGATGACGCAGCTATTTACCCTCGTATACGTGGTGCACGCCTACTAGAACAATTGGGTTTGGCTGACTTCAACAGTGCTCAAATGGAAGCAGCCATTGACCCTTTTACATACAACGCTTTGGGTGATGCTCATGTTTATATAGCTGGTGACTGTCGTCCTATGCCTTTTTCGAAAAGCGGTAACACGGCAAGGACGGAGGGCATGTATCTGGCTGAATTGGTTGCAGCCCGGGCCCGCGGGTCTGAAATTTTATGGAAAAGTCCCCACACGGTATGTTACTCTATGGTCAACACCCAACCCAATGAAGCAATTATGGTTGATGGCAAATATCAGTATGACAAAGCATCTGGCCAATGGGAACATTTTGAAAATTTCGCGCTAAATAAACGTAATAAAGTTATGGGAAAAAAAACTTTCGATTGGGCCGAGCAACAATTTCTTGATATGTTCAACTGATACACATTTACTTCTAGCAATATGCGTATGTAGTTTCAAAAGTCGCGAGTAATTATTTGAACGCGAAAAGTTAAACCTCCTCTTAAGTATTACGTTGTAATTTGGCTCTACAAAATATAATAACTAAATGGGTAGTGAGCCTACCCGTATAATCATATTTAAGGTAGTATATGGTTTGAGTTCATCCGATAAGAACATCATCAATATTGTTGTTTCCGATAAATCTCCACTAATTCAAGTGGGGCTTAGGACCCTGTTTGGCTGCGACAAACGTTTTGCACTGGTAGCTACAGCGGTAGATGGCGAACAATTTATGGAAGAAATTGGACGTATAGATTTTGATATTGGTATCATTGGTTGGGAAATGCCCTGTCTAAATGGACGTGGTGTGTTGAAAGAAATGGCTAACATAAATGGGCCAACCCCAAAAATAATAGTATATACAAGTAATGTAGCACCAGATGTGCCACGTCAGGTAATGCGGCTTGGTGGTGCTGGTTTTTGTCAAAAAAGCGAGAGTCCAGAACGTTTAATTGAGACTATCCTTGCTGTCTCTGAAGGTAGAATGGTATTCCCATTTATGGATATGAGCAAACCTGGGAATGATCCATTTGGACTGCTGACTGGTCGTGAGCAGGAATTGTTGATAGCTCTATCTGAGGGCAATACAAACATTCAAATAGCTAGCGAGCTAGACATTTCTCTCAATACAGTGAAATTTCACCTCAAGAATCTTTATAGCAAGCTTAATGTCAAGAATCGTGCGCAAGCAGTAGCAAGCTATCTGAAAGAGTATACTACAGTCTAGCTTGCCAGTTTTGGCCTGCCATCCTATTTTTTTCTTTAGTAGTTTTTTATTTCTATCCCAAGAAAGTTGAGCATGTTTGCGTGCTGAAAAAGGTCTTTTGGTGAATTTTTCAATAAGTAATTTTCTTGATTTTTTGAAGCAGATTCATAAATTACTTGAAGCGTGTATGATGGTTTAATCAATAAAATAAATACGTAAACAAGGAACTATCGATAAGCCAGTGTATGTGGAACCACGAGAAATTATCATAGGTGAGGGGCTATTGGTCTATTTGACCCTCCCAAGCACGACGTTTATGATAATAAATAAATTTGGGGTTTGAAAATCACATTATTACATTAAATATTCATTGTGGTTGAGTTGTGCTTAAAAAAAAAGTGAAATAAAGGCGCCAGTATCACTTAGCAAATGGACTTTGATGGTTTTAAGTTTTTCCAGTCGTTACGAACTTTCAAATATATTTTTTGAAAGTTTTTGCAGACACAAATAGTTGGTGTAAAAAATAGGGCACTTTTAATATGTTCGTCACTCAATGCATCAGGCTTTTAGGCATAAAGACCTATAACCCATAATAATTTTTAAAAGAGGAGTTAAACTGGAGCCTGTCTGCAACTTTGACAGCAGATTGAAATATAAACCAGCAATTCGCTACTGTTGACAGAGAGTGCTAACGCAATGGAATGCCATCATTTGAGAAGTATTGTGGGGAACTTCACGGATGAACTTAAAAATAATACCTCAAGACACTATAGCACATCACGCTATTTAATCTTTGGAGAGAACGGATAGATGACTACAACACATACCCAAATGGCTAACGCAATACGCTTTCTTTCTGCTGATGCTGTTCAAACGGCCAAGTCTGGACATCCAGGTATGCCCATGGGCATGGCCGATGTTGCTACTGTCCTATTCACAAAATTTCTGAAGTATGATCCAAAGGCTCCAAAATGGCACAATCGTGATCGCTTCGTACTGTCTGCTGGGCACGGCTCTATGTTAATCTATTCATTGTTGTACCTCACTGGTTATAAATGCTCACTCAATGATATAAAAAGCTTCCGTCAACTAGGCGCTAAGACTGCTGGTCACCCTGAGTTTGGTCACATTGACGGTGTTGAAACCACTACAGGCCCTCTAGGGCAGGGTATCACAATGTCAGTAGGCATGGCTTTATCAGAGAAAATGATGGCCAATCGCTTTGGTGATAAGGTTATAGACCACCACACCTACGTCATCGCTGGTGATGGTTGTTTAATGGAAGGCATTAGCCAGGAAGCTATTTCTCTTGCAGGCCATTTAAAACTCAACAAGATGATTGTTTTGTGGGATGACAATAAAATTAGTATTGATGGGAACACCAATCTTGCGACCTCTGAGGATCAGTGTGCCCGTTTTGAGGCCTCCGGTTGGGATTCCCAAAGGATTGATGGCCACGATCCTGCTGCAATTAGCAAGGCTATTGCTAAGGCAAAGAAGTCGAAGAAACCTTCTTTAATTGCCTGCAAAACTATCATAGGTTTTGGCGCTCCAACTAAGGGTGGTACGCATCATACTCATGGTGCTCCTTTGGGTGAAGATGAAATTTTGAAAATGCGTAAGGCGCTGAATTGGGAATACCCTGCTTATTTAATTCCTAAGGAAATTCTCATCGCCTGGCGCACTGCTGGTGCTCGCGGTGCTGTTGATCGTGCTGCTTGGGAAAAGAGGACCAAGCGTATGAAAAATGCTGATGAAATGAAAAAAATGGCTACTGGGAAGTTGCCAGCCGGCTGGACTACTAAGCTAAACACCTTTAAGAAAAAAATGGTTTCTGAACAGCCAAATTTGGCGACCCGTCAAGCTTCTGGTAAGGTGCTCGAAGTGTTAACCTCTACAATACCTGCGTTGATTGGTGGTTCTGCCGATCTTAGCGGATCAGTTAACACTATGACATCTTCGACAAAATCGTTGACCAATAAGGACTTTTCTGGTCGTTACATACATTATGGAGTTCGTGAACACGGTATGGGTGCAGTGATGAATGGCTTGACCCTTCATGGAGGTTTTATTCCGTATTCTGGTACTTTTGCCGTGTTTGCTGACTATATGAAGGGTGCTATGCGCTTGTCTGCTTTAATGGCTCAGCGTGTTGTTTACGTTTTGACCCATGATTCTATTGGTCTGGGTGAAGATGGGCCCACACACCAGCCAGTAGAAACTTTACCCATGCTACGTGCCTTACCAAACTTCAATGTCCTTCGTCCCTGTGATATAATAGAGACAGCTGAATGTTGGCAGATTGCTCTTGAAAATAAAAACACCCCCTCTGGTATGATGCTCAGTCGACAGGGTGTTCCAACACAACGTAAAACCCATAATAAGAAAAACATGTCGGCCTATGGCGCATATGTCTTACTTGAGGGAAAGGGTGGTACTGCTAAGCGCCAAGTAACACTGTTGGCCACAGGGTCAGAGGTTGAAATTGCGGTGGAAGCAAGGAAGGTATTGCAAAAAGACAATGTCTCGACTGCTGTCGTCTCAATGCCTTGTTGGGAATTATTCGAAACTCAGAGTACAGCATATCAAGCTAAAGTATTAGGCAAGGATACAGTCAGGGTAGGCGTTGAAGCGGCCTTGCGTTTTGGTTGGGATAAGTATTTGGGATCAGATGGTGGCTTTGTTGGTATGACTGGATTTGGAGCTTCTGCTCCTGCTCCGGCATTATATGAACACTTTGGTATCACTGCTGCCAATGTTGTCGCCGAAGCAAAAGCACGTCTTTGATTTTTTGATTTATATTTCGAAGGAAGGAAGAAAAATGGCTTTAGTAACTTTACGTCAGCTTTTAGACCATGCAGCTGAGAATGACTATGGCTTGCCTGCTTTTAATGTCAACAATATGGAGCAGGTTAAGGCGATCATGATTGCAGCTGATGAAACTAACAGCCCTGTCATTTTACAGGGTTCAGCCGGTGCGCGTAAGTATGCTGGCGAGCCTTTTCTGCGTCATTTAATTTTGGCTGCGCTTGAAGCTTATCCTCATATTCCTATATGTATGCATCAAGATCATGGGACATCACCAGCAGTTTGCCAGCGCTCAATTCAGTCAGGCTTTTCATCAGTTATGATGGATGGCTCTCTTGAAGCCGATGGAAAGACACCATCGTCTTATGAGTATAATGTTGAAACCACACGCACTGTAGTCGATGTGGCTCATTCTTGTGGTGTCTCCGTTGAGGGAGAACTTGGCTGTTTAGGCTCCTTGGAAACGGGTGAAGCCGAAGCTGAAGATGGTGTGGGTGCTGAAGGGAAGTTGGACATGGATCAGCTCTTGACTGATCCAGATGAAGCGGCTGACTTCGTTGCAAAAACACACGTAGATGCTCTTGCTATAGCTATTGGAACCAGCCACGGTGCCTACAAGTTCACTCGCCCTCCCACGGGAGATATACTGGCAATTGACCGTGTGAAAGCGATTCATGCCCGAATTCCAAATACACACCTAGTGATGCACGGATCTAGTTCAGTTCCGCAAGACTGGTTAAAGATCATCAATGACTATGGTGGCGATATGGGGGAGACCTATGGCGTGCCAGTCGCAGAAATTGCTGAGGGTATTAAAAATGGTGTTAGGAAAGTCAATATTGACACTGACTTGCGTATGGCTTCAACCGGTTCAATTCGTCGTCATATTTCAGAAAATAAATCTAATTTTGACCCCCGTAAGTTTTTTGCTGATTCCACAAAAGCTATGACAGAAATTTGTAAAGCTAGATATGAATCTTTTGGTACTGCTGGTAATGCTGACAAGATTACTGAGCTCTCGCTAGAAGTTATGTTTGCTGAGTATGCGTCTGGTTCTCTGGATCCGCAGGTTAATTGAGCGATTTTGGGTGGTTGCTGAAAAAACATTTTATTCTTAGGAATTTATTTGAGATCAAAATGGTTCAGCTGGTTTATGCCCTAAGTGCTGCGCCTTCTTTCTTATTAAACATAATCCAAATACCAGCAGTTGATAAAAACTTAGACGGGATAGATTTCAAATTTTTGTTGAGAAATATGACTTGCACTTTTAGTTGTCATTGATCTAAGAAAATCAGAATGTTGAAGTAAAAAAGGCACTTACTAAAAAATTGTTCATTTTTTGTGCAGTTAATATCGCTACCTTGCCTGTTAATCTCTTTTACTTGATGAAGTAGAGTGCTAATTACTTTAAATTTTTTATTTAGCTAAGGGGTAAGCCTATGGCTCAAAGGAAAAAAAATGACCGTTAAAATAGCCCCAAGTATTTTGTCTGCAGATTTTGCCCGGCTTGGTGAAGAAGTTAGAGCTATCGACGAAGCCGGCTGTGATTACATTCATATTGACGTAATGGACGGCCACTTTGTGCCAAATCTGACCTTTGGACCACCAATAATAAAATGTATTCGTTCTTGGACTGAAAAGCCATTTGACGTTCATTTGATGATTGATCCAGCACAAGCTTATTTGCAAGAGTATGCTATGGCTGGTGCTGATATCATTACTGTTCATGCAGAGGCAGATAAGCACCTAGATCGTTCCTTACAAGTGATCAAGGGACTTGGTAAAAAGGCAGGTCTATCACTTAACCCAGCAACACCTGAACACATCATAGAATACGTTATTGATAATTTAGATTTAATTCTTGTGATGTCTGTGAATCCAGGTTTTGGCGGACAAAGGTTTTTAGATTCTCAGCTTGAGAAAATACGCCGTATCAAATCAATGATTGGTAATCGTAATATTGAATTACAAGTTGATGGTGGGATTAGTGTCGAAAATATCAAGACAATTGCCGAAGCGGGTGCCACGGTTCTTGTCGCTGGAAGTGCCGTCTTCAACGACAGTGATTACAAGGCAGCTATTGATGGCTTGCATAAGGCGGTGGGGTAGGGCCCGAGAGTAAATCTCATGGAGATGGATACCCCAAAAAAAGTCTTACAATGCGCTTTTGGCTTTAATAAATTCCGTCCCGGTCAACGAGAAATCATAGATTTGCTTGTGTCGGGTAGCAATGTCTTGGCTGTTATGCCCACTGGGGCAGGTAAATCTATGTGTTATCAAATTCCGGCGGTGCTTTCCAAAAAACTTACTATTGTGATTTCACCCCTGGTCGCCCTGATGGATGATCAAGTTGCAAGTCTGAAAGCCAATGGGGTAAACGCTGCTTGTATTCATTCGGGTATGCCCCGGAAAGATCAGGAACAAGCTTGGATTGATATTAAATCTGGCACAAGCCGTTTGCTATATCTTTCACCAGAAAGGCTGATGACGCAGCGTATGTTGGAAGCTGTTGCGAAAATCGAAACGGCCATGTTTGTTGTCGACGAGGCTCACTGTATCTCCAAATGGGGAGTCAGTTTTCGTCCTGATTACGACCAGTTGTCACAATTACCCGACCTTTTTCCCAAAGCAACTATTTCTGCATTTACGGCAACCGCTGATAAAGCAACCCGTGAAGATATAGCCTCAAAGCTATTCAGGGACAATGGCCAGATTATTGTACATGGCTTTGATCGTCCAAATTTACGCCTGTTTGTGGCAACTAAAACTGACTGGAGAAGTCAGTTGATGACGTTTCTTAAAGATAAAGGTACGCAATCGGGAATTGTTTATTGCCTGTCGAGAAAATTCACACAAGAAGTCGCGGATTTTCTCTCAGCTAAAGATATTAACGCTTTACCTTACCATGCGGGGTTGGATTTAAGTGTGCGTAAGGCCAATCAAGATCGCTTTATGAGCGAAAATGCCGTTATTATGGTTGCTACCATTGCCTTTGGAATGGGCATCGACAAACCCGATATTCGTTACGTTTGCCACCTCAATTTGCCGAGCAGTATAGAGGCCTATTATCAAGAAATCGGAAGGGCAGGGCGAGATGGGGCACCAGCTGAAACCCTAATGTTGTTTGGTCTAGAGGATATTCGATTGCGACGTATGTTTATTGTTCAGGACGGTAAGGACGAGGTCCACAAATTGCGCGAACACAAACGCCTTGACTCTCTAATGGCCTACTGCGAGGCATCTCAGTGTCGTCGTAGTGCCTTACTTGCTTATTTTGATGAAGAAATTGAGGCCTGTGGAAATTGTGATAACTGTCTCGATCCACCAAACGTCGTTGATGGTACATCCCAAGCACACATGTTGTTGAAAGCTATTATGGAAACTGGACAATGTTTTGGAGCAACACATATCATTGACATTCTTCGTGGCGCTGACAATCAAAAGATAAGAGACAAGAGACATAGCGCACTTTCTACTCACGGTAGCGGCAATAATCATTCGAAGGAGTACTGGCAGGCCTTTATAAGACAAACCGTGGCTGGAGGTTTTTTGAGTATTAATATTCAAAAATATGGCTGCTTGGAAATTACAGCTCGTGGGCAAACCGTGCTGCATGATAACGCCGCATTTCACTTCAGGGAAATGAGTGATAGAAAACCAACCAGCGTGCAAAGAAATTCATCAAGAAAAAATAAAGTAGAAGTACTATCTGACGCTGATACTGCTACCTTTTCTCAATTGAAATCTCTGCGTCTTGAGCTTGCAAGGGAATACACGGTTCCGGCCTATGTTATTTTTTCTGATGCTACCTTGCTTGATATGATAGCTAAACGCCCAACGAGTCGCGAAGAGATGCTGGAGGTGAATGGAGTTGGGTATGGTAAGTTTGAAAAATATGGAGATGTTTTCCTTGCAGTTTTGATGTGATATCAGTCAGCTAATTGAAATAAAATATAACAACATATACATTTTATTTGAGGCCTCTCTGCCGCTTTCTAAAATTAGGAATATAAATTGTTTAATCCGCGTTTAACTAAAGACCCACTCCAGAAAACATTAAAGCTTCGTCGCTTAAGGGTTATGTCTGGTTTTTCATCAAATTTTTTTCGCCAGAGGGCCATGGCCGTTGGAAGTCATTTAAATTTGATCTACTTCTGGGATAAGAAATGGTTCTATTTAGCCATGCTTATCGGTGCGCTAATGCTGCAATTACCGCTTCCTGACGGGCTTAGCCACGAAGGGCTAGTTGTTCTAACCATGTCTGTGGTCGCCACAATTTTGTTTGTGACTGAGCCCGTGCCATTACCCACCGTAGCGCTAATGATTATCTGCGCTCAGGTTTTATTATTGGGCATTGACTCAACAAATGTGGCAAAAAGCCTAATGACGGACTCAGTTTTGTTTATAATGGGTTCTTTGATGTTGGCCGTGGCCGTTGTCAAACAAAAACTCGACAAGCGAATTGCCTGGTGGTTGGTACGGATTACAGGTACGCGAACATCACGAATCTGTTTTGGAATATCAGTTACATCTGGGTTGTTAGCGTCTTTTATTGGTGAACACACTGTTGCTGCGATGATGTTACCCGTTGGCATTACCTTGATTACCTTGACTTCTGATGACCCGAAAAAAGTGCGAAATTTGGCAGCGGTACTTTTATTATCGATTGCTTACGGTTGTTCCATCGCTGGAATAGGAACGCCATCGGGTGGTGCCAGAAATGCAATCATGATTGGTTATTGGAAAGAATTTTTCTTTGATCCGACGAATTCAGAGAGCTATCGCTTCATTATCGACTATATGAAATGGATGATGTATGCCTATCCCATATTCTTGCTACAATTACCATTTGTTACCTTTATCCTGTTTAAGACTTTTCGTCCTGAATATCAGGATATGTCCCGTGCTGTGGTCAAGTTGCGTGCTCAGGTAGAAAATGAAGGTGCAATGAAGCGTGCTGACTGGATGGCGATTTTTCTTTTTTTCCTGATTTTGGTTGGGTGGATTACCATCTCCAGCAATATCGGTATGGGTACCGTTGCTATACTTGGTGCAGCTGCCTTCCTGGTCGCTGGTCTGGTGCGTTGGGAAGATATCAATTCTGGTGTTAACTGGGGTGTGGTGCTGCTTTACGCTGCAGCCATATCATTAGGTGTGGAGATGAAGGAATCCGGTGCAGCCCTCTGGGTCGCCGAGCACTTTCTTGCCTTGCTTGCACCATTGGGGGCTGACGAAGGCTTTGGGTTGTGGGCAGCGGTATCTGCATTGACGACTATTGTTACTAACACCATGTCTAATGGGGCTGCAGTTGCTGTGCTTGGACCAATTGTATTGAAGGTGGCTGTTGCGGCACAGGAAAGTCCTATTATTATTGGTTTTATAACTGCTATTTCCTCTGCTTTTGCGTATTTAACAGTTGTAGGAACACCAGCTTGCACAATTGTCTACGCATCGGGATATTTGAAAACGACAGACTTTCTGAGTGTTGGCTGGAAAATGGTTTTATTTTCAACCGTGCTTATGTTGTTGGTTGCCACAGTTTATTGGCCTTTTTTAGGAGTTTAGGTAATGAGTAAAGTTGCCGAAACCATGACAGAACAGGAAACCCGAAAGGATCGCTTCAGAATACTTGTTAGTATTGATGGCTCTGAAGAATCATACCAAAGTCTGCGCTATGCAGCAAAAATGGGTAATGGGGTAGATGCAGATATTGTTTTGCTCTATGTGCGGCCTATTGATCAAGGATTACGCTCTGGTGGATTGCAGGTAAGAATCGCGCGTGAAAATATGCTTGATTGGGGCTTAGAACTCCCTGGTATAAAATACCTGAAAAAAGGATATGAAATTCTACTTGAAATGGGCGCAGCAGGAGACGACTGGCACGAACACAAATACCATTCCAATGTAGATGGTGACCCTTTGGGTGACAATAAAGTTGAATATATAAATGACAAGGGTAAGGTGATAGTCCTAAAGCTCAAGGTAGCTAGTGATATTGCTACGGGGATACTTGAGCAATGGGAATTAGGACCCTATGACCTTATCATTGTATCTGCCTCGGGGCGTTCGCGCGGTATTGCTAGAAATTTATGGAATCCGGCTGTAGCTGAAAAGGTTGCAATAAATGCCCCGTGTTCTGTTTTAGTAGCTCGAGAGTTGGATATTGGACATGGTCATTTAATCTGTACTGATGGATCAGAAAAATCCTTAGATACTGTTCGAAAGGATGCCTATCTAGCTAGTCGCTGTGAATGTCCGGTGTCTCTAATTTCTGTAGCCTTGGATGTTGAAAGTAAAGAAGAGGCTAAATCTTATGTTGAGACTGCTAAAAAAGAACTCGCAGCTATGGATATTGAAGTTGTGAATGCCATTACATGTGTTGGTACACCTGTAGATGAAATAATCGATGTGGGCTCAGATTATTCTGTGATTGTGTTGTCTGACAGTGGCAATAGAGGATTGAAGCGTTTGATTATGGGAAGCGTTGCTACCAAGATTTTGCAAGAATCTTATACTTCTGTGATGATAGTTAAGTAATCTCGCTGATCTCAATATCTGTCAGGTTTCCCGGAACCACTGTGACTGGAATGCGCAAACGGCCAGCCATTTTTTGAATAAGATAGGAAACAAGTGGACCCGGTCCATCGGTCCCTGTAGCTGCACCCAAAACTAAAAGTGAAATATCCAATTCTTCCTCAATCAGTTCCATTAGTTGTTCGTGCAGTATGCCCTCACGAATATAAACCAGGGGTATTTTACCTGTGCGTTTTTGGACAATTGCAGAAATAATGCTAAGCATTTCCTCTGCTTCTTGGCGACGTTCTTCACGCATTAAGTCTCCGACAGATGCCCAGTGTTGGAACTCAGCAGGCTCTATGACGTAAAGTAGAGAAACTCGGCCACCAACACTACTCGCACGGGCACATGAAAATCGCAGAGCCTGAGAGAGCTCTTCGCTCTCATCGACAACACACAAGAATGTAAATTCTTTTTCTACTTTCATTAATTTTACATTAGCCAATATTTAAACCTTCCGAAACATAACACTGGCTAGCCACCCTGCCAACGCTGCAATAAGTATTGCCATAATTCCATAAGACAGGGCGTGTTGATGGGCAAAGTTATAGACTTGGGCTTCTATACCTTTTTTCTGAACGGGTAGAACCGTCGATTCTTTATTAATAATTTTACCATTCTTGAAGTCGTAAATATCGATATTGTAATTACCTACGGGGACGTTTGCTGGGAATTTTAGACGAGTGCGAAAAAGATGTTTGCCTTTATAACTGACAAGTCCAGGACCTTGACCATAAAGTCCTTGTTTTTGTTTGTTGCGGATGAGTGCATTTTGAAAATCTTCAATAATTTCGTCATCATCAACAATACCCTTGACCTTAAGGTCCAGAGCTGAATATCCAATTTTTTCTATTATTGCTGTATCATTACTAAGAAAATCATCTAAGGGTCGGGTCGAAGCCAGAAAATAATAGGAAGGAGCATTAAGGAAAGTTACTTCCATGTCATTGACCCAGATTAAGGCGCTTTTCTTCTTACGCCTGACAGTCTGATCTTTATTTGGACCCCTAACTACTACAAGTATATCACCACTACTCTCAGAGGCGCCATAAAGCATAAGTTCCGAACCTACAAAACTGGCAGTGATTGGAACTGCATTTTTTGTAAGGTCAACGGCCAATTCGTGTCCGCTTGTAGGAAGGGGCGTTATTAGGAGCGTAAAACACACAAAGGCGTACTTCAGGGCTTTCATTCTCAGTGTCCCGCCATGCCAATGGAGTAAAGGTCAACAGGAGTTACAACTAAATCGTATCCTATTTTTATACAGACTCCTAAAACCATGAGTGCGAGTAGGCCACGTAATTGTTCACCTTGCAAACGCATCCCAACCCGCACACCAATCTGAGCACCAATGACTCCTCCGGCAAGTAATAATAAAGCAAGAACAACGTCGACAGTTTGGGTATTTACTGCTTGCAAAACTGTAACGTTGGCAGTAACAAAAATAATTTGGAAAAGGGAAGTGCCAACTACAATTACAGTTGGCATTCCAAGCAGGTAGATCATTGCGGGAACCATGATGAAACCTCCGCCGACACCCATAATTGCGGCCAGCAAGCCAACTAAAATGCCAATGGAAATAGGTAGTAGCGCACTGATGTATAGTCGTGATCGGCGAAAACGTGTTTTGAAAGGAAGGCCATGCATCCAATTATGAGTGTGTAGCTTAACTAGCCCTCTTTTTTTTGTCCTTTGAGAAGAATTAAAACTTTCAATCAACATCAAGATACCGATGATCCCCAGGAACACCACGTATGAAAGCTTAATAACTAAGTCTAATTGACCCAAGTCCCGCAGGAAAGAAAAAAGACCAACACCAATAGACGACCCAATAATTCCGCCAAAAAGCAAAGCAAAGCCCATTTTAAAATCTACATTTCCCCGCTTCCAGTGAGCTAAAACGCCCGACACAGAAGAAGCAACAATCTGGTTGGCTTCAGTAGCAACAGCTACAGCTGGTGGGATACCTATAAAAATCAATATTGGTGTCATTAAAAAACCACCGCCGACACCAAAAACGCCAGAGAGAAAACCTACTGCACCACCCATACCAAGGATCAAAAATATGTTGACTGAAATTTCAGCAATAGGAAGATAAATTTGCACTAAATTTTACTCAGTTCCAGAGCCCGTATTGATCGAAACATTGGATTTTAAAGCACGTTCTTTTGAATAAAGAGTAACTATTATAAGTATGCAAAATAGCTTGTTAAAAATCCTATCTGAATACAGGTAGAAAAAAATTGAAAACAAAAGAAACCAGTACAGTTTTTTTTTAATTTTCTGAAAACTCAAAAGGAGCTGGTGATTTCTAGTTGGCGACATCGTCAATGTCAACACTATCTCTTGATTAATTGACGGTTATAGTTATGCAAGATGCATTATAATTGAGACATCAGTCTATCAACAGGAGCGTAATCGTCACTTAGTATCGGAGTAGAAGTATCTTTTATACGTCGTGATAAATCCCCATTGGGCCAACGCTGCCATGTTCTTGTGGGTCCACGTTGGGATATGAGAAGTTCTGTTGGGGTTGCATGTGCAGAGGCAATGACAATAAAAGTGACACGGCCTGGGTTGCCAATTTCGTTACTTTCAACCCAAGCCTCGACACTAGGAAAATCTTTTTTTAAAGTTTTGATTAAGCTGAAAAGGAATAGTGGATTGGCCCCAGCATCAACGACGTTGATAGCATAAACGCCATCAGCTACAAGACGCTTGGCTATTTCTTTATGAAATTCCCGCGTGACAAGGTGGGGTGGAATTGAAATGTCATGAAAAGCATCCCCAAAAATCAGGTCGAAAGGTTTATCCACGGGCAGGGACTGTAACAACGACCGGGCATCGCGGTGATGGATTCTTATTTCTGGAGTATTAGTGTTCAGCCACAAATTATCCTGTGCAACCCGTGTTACCTTAGGATCAATTTCAGCAACTACCAAATCCGACGTTTTATAGTCATTAGCCCAAGCGCGAGGTAGACTGTAGCCACCTCCACCAATAAAAAAAGCACGGGGCGTGAAATCTTTTGGCTTTTTCATGAATCGTCTTTTTAGCAGTTCATCAACACCGTGAATATATGGACTGTAAAGTAAAGTTGGGTTGTCACGGTCATTGATTGAATGAACCAGATGATCAATTACCATCAAAGCGCTAGGGCGTCCTGATTGATCTGCGTAGTTAGCAGTGCGTATGCAGAAATAATCACTTTCAACATTACATGGTGATGTATAGGCGTGTGTGCGTTCTCCCAGCCAACCAAGGGAAATTCCTCCAGCGACCAAAGAGACTAAAAACAATGCGCGCAAGCTATCAGAAAAAGAGAAAGACAACCCCAGTAATGCATAGATTGCTGCGACGGCGATCACTGTTCCGGTAGAACCGATCCACGATATAAAAAAATAACCTGCCGACAATGTTCCAACAATAGAGCCAAGAGTTCCCAGCGCATACATACGACCAATAATCGCACCATGCTGTAGAGGATTTGCATCAATAGCAAGCTTGGTCAATATTGGCGAGACAATGCCAACAAACAAACTGGGTAAGAAAAAAAGAATTAAAGTTAATAAGACAATTGATGAAATTGGGCTAAAACTTAGGTCCAATAAGGGGGTAGCAACTATTCTGAGCAATACTAGAGAGGCAAGCGAGGATATTGCGGCTAACCCAAACGCAATTGCTACGCGACGTCCACCCTTCATCGCATCTACATGAGGAGCGGCGAGCCTCCCACCAATCCAATGCCCTGCAGACAAACCTGCCAAAACAACGGCAATGATTGCAGTCCACGTGTATAGTGACATTCCCACATAAGGTGCAATCAGACGCCCGGCAACAATTTCAATTATTAAGCCACAGGCAGATGAGAGAAACAGAGTGCTAGCGTATGCAATTTGTCTGAGCATGGTGAGCCTAAAATCTATAAATATATAAAATTGTGTATCTTTGCATTTCTTTTATCAATTAAGCTTACAAAAATCACAACCTATGTGTAATACTATCAGAATTCTTGAGTTTTGTAGGAGTATCATCATAATGTTACGTCCTTTTATTTATTGCCTTATCTTTCTTTTTCTAGTGGCCAAGCCTACAACTAACGCTAATGGGACAGGGCAAGATTTATTGCCAATGCCTCAGGTAGGTGAAGACGGACTTCATGCACAACGCTGGTTCCATGAGAGCTTTCTTGATCTTTCAGAAGATTTACAGGAAGCTCAAGAGCAGGGAAAGAGGTTGGTTATTTTTTGGGAGCAACGAGGCTGTCCATATTGTAAGCGGGCCCATGAAATTAATTTTCGTATTCCAGCTATGGTTAATTACATAGAAAAGAATTTTATCGTTCTTCAATTGAATTTATGGGGAGACCGTGAAGTTACTGACTTCGACGGTGAAAAACTGTCTGAAAAGAAATTAGCAGAGAAATATGCCATCTTATTTACTCCAACTCTGCAGTTTTTTCCAGAAAACTTGGAAAAAATTGCAGGGAAAAAGGGGAGTGACGCGGAAGTTGTCAGGATCCCTGGTTACTTTAAACCGTTTCACTTTTACTTCTTATTCCATTATGCATTTGATAAGGGTTATGAAAAACAACCTAGTTTTCAGCGCTGGCTCAGTAACATAGGAAGAGAGTTGGATGAGATGGGGGTCGAGTACGAATTGGATGTAGATGCCTTGCCCAAGGATCTGCCCAAGAAATACCTGTAGCGCAAGGAAATATATTTTTACCTAAATGATGATCTGGGAATATATAACATTTCCTCTAATAATTTCGTTTGGATTGTAAAATTCTAGTCTAGGCTCAACAACTTTGGTATTCGACTTTGTTATGAGTGATGATGCTAGCCATGAGGGTTAATATCAATTTCACTAACCGAAATTATAAAAAGTAGGAAAACTATCCAGCAACCACTGAGCAACATTGGCTAGGGAGCCCGTAAGAATGGCTGCACCTGTCATGACTAACAATGTACCAATTGTCAATTCAACCTTGCGTAGGTGTCTTTTGAAACGTGCCATGAACGCCATAAAGGGCTTCACTGCTAGGGCAGCAATTAGAAACGGTACACCTATTCCGGCAGCATAGACCGATAGCAACGAGGTTCCATACCAAACTGAGTCTCCGCCAGCTGCTACCATGAGAATAGTAGCCAAGATTGGTCCAACACATGGTGTCCAGCCAAAAGCGAATGCCAAACCAAGAATATATGAGCCGACAATCCCTGAGGGTTTATTCTCAATGTGAAAGCGCTTTTCGAAGTTTAGAAAACTAATTCTAAAAATACCCATATAATGCAACCCGAAAATAATAATTATCACTCCTGCTATATAACCAAGGGAGTCCATGTGTTGGATGATAATGCGGCTAAGTGCGGATGCGGATGCCCCCATTAAAATAAAAACTGTGGAAAACCCCAGGACGAAAGTGAGTGCTGAAGTAAAAACTCTATTGGAAACTTTTTTGTCTACCCCGCCTTCGGCAGTTAACTCGTCAAGAGAAGCGCCGCCCAGAAAGCAAAGATAAGCAGGAATTAAAGGTAAAACGCAAGGTGAGAAAAAGCTTAGCAGGCCTGCACTTAATGCACCAAAGTATGAAATTTGGAAAGGGTCCATAGGAGCAGTTTTCTTTCACTTGGTAATACACTAAAAAATAACAATGGAAAGGTGTTCAACCCCCACTGACTTTTATATTATTGTTCTCTGGTATATTTACTACTTTTTCTCTGCGCAAATAGCTTGACACTAGGTCATAAATAGCAGGACCTTGGGTTTCTTCATTAATCGAAGCCCAACCACCAACTATATACTTAGTTGATGCCTCAATTGGTGCACCTGTTTTAAGTAAAGTCATGTTGGAAATACGCTCACCAACTGGCTTTGCAACATCGATGGAATAACCCATACCACCAACACGAACCATGTCACCTCCCTGTTGGTAATAAGGGTCAGGGTTAAACAAATTATCAGCAACATCCTCCAGAATGATTTTTAGAAACTCGCCGGTAAACTCGTTTCTATAACACGCAGGATAAGTTATTGCAGTTTGTGAGAATAAGTCATCGCCGGTGATATTATATCCTGGCGGTAGGGACCGACCCCAGCGGAATCCCGGAGATAACGCAATTTCCACATCGCGTTCTTTAATAATTGCCTGGCATATTAAATCATCGAATGTGCCGTTAAAAGTGCCACGACGATATAATGTGTCTTGGGTAGTGGCGAGAACCTCATCTAATTGTTTTGCGTGTGGTGTACGAATAGAATTTATGAGGCTCTCCATTTTTGATTCTGGTGTTATAGCATCAGAGAAAATAGGTATTAGCTTATAATGGTATTTTTTAATTCTTTTGTTCTGTACATCTAGGTCAAGTCGGCCAAGGAACTTGCCATGTGAGCCGGTAGCGATCAGCAAGGTATTATTGACCTTTATGACTCCTGGAATGGCATCGTGTGTGTGGCCAGTTAAAATAACATCAATGCCATCTACTCTTGAAGCAAGTTTGCGATCAACATTAAAACCGTTGTGAGAGGCAAGAACCACAAGGTCAGCACCATTCTGACGCGCTGACTTGACATTATCACGTATTAATTCTTCCTGAATACCAAAAGACCAATCGGCCATCATATAGCGGGGATTGGCTATGGGTGAATAAGGAAAAGCTTGACCTATAATAGCGACATTGATTCCACCACGCTCAAAAAACTTGGTACTTTCGAACACTGGTTCATTAAAGTCAGTATCTCGAATATTTCCTGCTAAGAAAGGGAAGTTTAGCTTATCAATTAATTCAAGAACTCGCTCTGTGCCATAAGTAAATTCCCAGTGCCCAGTCATCACATCGACACCCAAGCTATTCATGGCGTTAACCATATCCTCACCTTGAGTTTTAAGGGATGTCAGAGATCCCTGCCAAGTATCTCCGACGTCGACTAGTATTGAATTATTTGGGCGTTCAGCCCTAATTGCATTAATTAAGGTCGCCATATGCGCCAGACCACCAATGCGACCATATTGACTTGCAAGAGTTGAAAAATCAGCACTTGAAAAGGCATAGGCTTCAGGGGTGCCTGCCACAATGTTAAAGTGTTTAAGGAAATCTTTTCCAGTCAGATGCGGGGGCAGTCCATATACGTTTCCGACGCCTAAATTTACTGATGGCTCACGAAAATAAAGTGGTACTAGTTGAGCGTGAATGTCGGTGAAGTTTAAAAGTGTAACTTGCCCAACGCTGTCAAATTCTAATAGCTGGTCTTGTGTAATTTTTTGTTTCGTTGATGCTGAGCCAATACCCCCTGTTGCTCCAAACATAGCTGCGGTAGCTGCAGTAACCTGCATGAAATCTCGGCGTGTGAGCATAAAATTGTATTACCCGTACATGAAGAAAGTAAAAAGGGTGGCATCCTAAATATTAGAATGCCCCCCTTCTAGATACCTTACTGAATAATTATCTAGTTTCTTACTGAGGGCGTTTCTACTTCCATACCCATTGCATGAGCGGTCAGGAAAAGCTCCAGATTTGTGTATACGTCGGAACCACTCTTGAAAGGAGTTGCTCGTACGTTTTTGTTACAACCTCGGAAACGACGATGCAAAGAACCAATTTTCTGCCACTTTAATCGATACGTGGGGAACCCATTGCCAAGGCCGTTGGATAGGATATTGGCGCGAATTCTTGTGTCAGTGTAGTCCATATGACAGTTTTTGCAGGACATATCGAGACCACCACGGCGTAGCATGTATGATTTCTTTCCTTTGTTGTAAAAAGGTTGTGCTTCTCCAGTTACTTTAACATTGATCGGCATGCCCTTAGACTGGTTCTTAACCAAGGCAGCCATGCCAAGCATGTTGTCGCTTTCCCATTTCCAGGGTTTTGCCTTCATCTGCTGCGTTCGGCAATTATTAATTTGATGTTGTATGGCACGCAATTTACCATCTTCTGCATTGTACTTTGGGTAGGTTGTGGCTACGCCTTTCATTTTTTCTACGCCATCATGGCAGGACGCACATGATTTTCCAGCTTCACCATCTTTAAGCGTCCATTGCTCAGAGCCAATATCAACCCAAAGAAAAGCAGGATTGGAAAAATCGTCATCCTGCATTGCTCTTGTTGGGGCAGTTGCCCAATGATATCCAGACTTGAGCTTATTTGCACCCTGCGGATTTGGATTTGATTCTGAATGAGAAACATTTGTTGTGTAGGAAAGAATAAGAGTAGCAACGCCCATTAAACTCGTAACGCGGGTGATGTTTTTAATAATATTCATAAAATTGCCTTTTCCTATTGGGAGGATTTAGGTGACTACAATGTTCCCAGATGCAGTGATGATTTTTCCACCGTCCTCGATCCATTCAAAATCGAATGTTCCGCTTTCAGTAGCTTTTGCGTAAAATGCGAAATACGGGTTAGCTGCAACAGCAGGGTGCAAATCAGCACTCATTACTTCTTTGCCGTTAAATTTGCAGACAAACTTGTTAATGATTTTGCGAGGTATAAGTTTACCGGTCTTTTTATTTTTACGAACGCCAGTTTCCATTTTGTGTGACATTAACGTTTTGATTAGAATAGTTTCGCCACTTTTGGCTGTCTTTGGAACTTTTATACGTGGTTTTTTAGCCATGATTTATATTCTCCTAAATTCTTATGGTCAGCCGCCGCAACCACCGATAGTAACTTTGATTTCTTTATCACCAGTATAGACGGAACCGTCATTCATAACAGCAGCAGCACGGACTTTTTGAGTTTTTCCCAGACGCATACGTGTACTGACCTCGGCCTTGCCCATAGCAGGGGAAAGATTAAAAGAAATGACCTCTGGTTGTGGATTGCGTTCAGAAACTATATGAACTGATTTGACGTAGTCACTTTCTGTCATTGGGCTATCAACTGAGACCGTAATTGGAACCGTCCTGCCATTTTCAGCAATTTCTGGCAGCTTGACTGTTACCTTTCCTTTTGTGCCAGCAGCACCACTAGTTAGCTTGGAAAGGTATTCACTAGCTTTGTCAGGCGTTGCTTGTACGGTTTTAGAGGAGAGACCTGTTCCGGCCAGCGCTAGAGCTCCAAGCCCAACGCCTTTGAGTATCTGCCGACGATCTAAAATTTTGGTTTTTATTTTATCCATAGACATCTTAAATCCTTCTTTAAAGCCATAATTACTGGATATTTAACTCTTAAGCGTCGAGATATAAGCAATGATATCTTCAATTTCCTGTGCTCCAAGGATAGTTTTACCTTTAAATTTTTTCAGCACTCGGTTCAAAGCCACTTTGTGAAATGCAGGCATGATCGTATCAGGGTTAAGCGCTTTCGAATTTACTAATCGCATTCTTAATTCTGCTTCAGTCATGCGGCTGCCAACCCCTGACAGATCAGGGCCTACTTCTCCATGAAACTGTTGTTCTGGTATGGGCATTGCGTGGCATGCTAAGCAGTTGCCTTTTTTACGATTGATTGCAAGCTTTTTACCTTTAACTGGATCACCAGGTACTCCCGTCAAAGAAGCCGGGATTGTATCATCCACAATTGTATAATCATGTGCATTTGAGTTGGCTAATAGTGAGCTAAAAACCGCAAAGCCCACAATGGCACTTAGAATTAAACGGTAAGACATTATCTCTCCCCAAGCGATTGCACGTAAAGTTCAATTAATATCGTATACGAATTATATATTCTGTTGCAACTGTTAATCTGACTTGCTGACATTCCCATCACTTAATCTGTTGGCGTAAAACTAATCATAATTGTTTTTATTTTAACTAAATAAATTAGACGACCTAAATAATAAATTAGCAAGACAAGAAAAATATTTATTAGCCTTGAGTTATAATGATAGTACAAGCACTACATGATGATAAAAATTGTCATCATCATGTAGTGCTTGCTTAACCTTTTTCAAATATTACTTTAATCGCGCCAACAATATTTCCCTCTTCAAGATACCTAAAGCCAAATAACCCACCTGCAATAATAGAGGCCAACGCTATTAGTGACCCCAAAGCAAGAGTTGACATGCCAGTAATGCCCTGTCCAACTGTGCACCCTAGAGCTAAAACGCCTCCTGTTCCCATGAATGCAGCACCGAAAAGGTGGCGTTTCATATCCTCTTTTTCGCTAAATGCCTCAATATGAAATGATCCGCTCATTACAGAAACTAGAAACGATCCCACAATAACGCCACCAACTGTCGCTATTCCAAAGTTGATAGTGGCTCCTGTATAGGTCATAAGGTACTGAATGCTTTCTCCTGCAGGAGAGACGAAAGTAAATGAAAATAGAGCTGTAGGTTCAAAATCATCAAATCCAAGAACACCGGTAACCCACCACCCCAAAGGCACCAATGCGCCAATTAAAATACCGCCAAAAATATTTTCTGGAGATGATCTGAAGCTAGAGTCTTTGAAGCAGTAGACAATTAAAAAAGTAGTGACGACAACACTAAATCCAACACGTAAATTTTCTACTTCGCTACTAACTAATAGGGCAAAAATATCAACTAAACCTTGGGATTTTAGGCCCATTTCAGCAAGCTCCACATTGCTGAATGCCTCAAGCTCGACGCGAGCAAGACCAATAAGACCACGCAGAGTCATGTAGGCAAATATAGCCATAACAATTATAACAACAATGGACTTAAGGTTTCCTCCACCTATGCGTACTAAATTTTTGTTTGCACAGCCACCAGCCATGGTCATGCCAAATCCAAATAAGAGTCCACCAACTATTCCACCAAGCCAGCCAAGGTCTGATGTCTGGTAAATGCTTTCATAAAGATCAACCATTTCCATTATATGAAGAGCCTGAGAACCGATGATGGCCACTGCTATAGCAAGTAGCCAAGAGCGAAAACGTCCATAGTCTTCCATAAAAACAATATCAGATAGTGCCCCCATGGTACAAAAATTAGTTTTATTAGCTACACTGCCAAACACCACTCCAGCAAGGAATCCAGCAAGTCCGACAACTGTCGTAATCGAAATCTCTTCCATGTTTTCCTCCCTAAGTTGAAAATAGTAATACAATTGAGTATGTATTTTTTATAATGTAATTTACATCTTGGTTATATTTTTTTTTATGGTGCAATTTTGAAAAAATTTCTTCTATCTCTAATTCCGTAATGTGTTATTTCTGTTTGATATAGATGTATATGGTTTGTAATAGTTGTGTCTATCTATAGCTCTTAAATTAAGTTCAAAAAATGCATCTTGGTTCGTCTGTTATGCCTAAATTATTAAAATATCCATATTCGATTAATAGCTAATACATGAAGTAAATTAAGCTCAAAATAGGGAGATCGCTTATGACAATGACACTCGACACAAAGGGTATGAACTGCCCGTTACCTATACTAAAAGCAAAAAAGGCAATTAAGGGTCTTGCTGCAGGAGAAACTCTTCAGGTTCTCTCAACAGATCCCGGTTCAGTTAAGGATTTTGAGGCCTTTTGTCGTTCTACAGGAAATGAATTAATGGGCACTAGTGAGGCAGATGGTGTCTTTACTTATATGATCAAAAAATCACTTGCTTGATAAATAAATGTTTTTTTATTACGGTCATATATTTTCAAATTTTAGTTTTCCTGAATGATACTTGAGACTGATTTTTTTTGGATAATTATTTAAATGCTACATTTTCGCTGTTTCTCGTTCATAATTACTATCTTTATATTAGCTTCACCATCTTCAGCAGCTGAATTGGTAATGTTCGAAAGTGAGGCATGTGAATGGTGTGAGGTCTGGGATGACGAAATTGGAGTAGCTTATGATAAGACAAGTGAGGCAAAAGTTGTTCCGTTACGGAAAGTTGATATCGATGATGCACCCCATCCCGATTTTAAACACTTAAAAGGATTAATTTATACGCCAACTTTCGTTGTTATGGATGGAGGAAAGGAGTTAGGTCGTATTGTCGGTTATCCAGGTGAGGATTTTTTTTGGCAGTTTCTACATGATATACTTGTAAAAGTTAATTTGATTGAAGGTGAAAGAAATGAAAGTTTATAAAACTTTTGGTATTCTCTTTTCGTTTATTATTACTTTTGGCCACATTAAAACTTTAGCAGCTGATGCTGAGTTAGTGACATTCCAGTCCATGAATCTCGACCTTGCCCAAATGGCCGCGATGGAAACCCTTAAAGCTTGTCGTGATGAGGGATATCAAGTTTCAGTTGCAGTTGTGGATCGATCTGGTGGAATTCAGGTCCTGATTAGGGATCAGCTTGCAGGTATTTTTACCACTGACATAGCCACGCGCAAAGCTCGCACCGCACTAAGTTTTCATACGGATACAATAAACTTGGTTGAGCCCACAAAATCAGGAGAAGTTGCGTCAGGTATACGTGATTTTCCCGATGCCATGATTGTCGCAGGTGGTGTAAGAATTGAGGCAGCAGGAAGCATTGTGGGTTCGATTGGGGTATCTGGCGCTCCTGGACCGGAAATTGACGATGTTTGCGCTCGTAAGGGAATTGAGAAAATTGATGATATTTTGAACTTTTAAATTAGGCTTTTCGAAACCTTGACGGATTTCAATTAATTTTTTGATTGAGATAGGGTGCTTAGTTAATTGTTAATAGAGGCTAATAAATATTTCACAGTCAACCAAAGTTACATACCTTGAGTCCTATATCACAATAATACATGTTTGACTTTACATACTAACAGTATGACCAAGTGTATATATTCATAACATCAGGGACCTGAGGTGATCGATTTGTCCAAAAAGATTTATGCTGCAAATCAATTACAAAATAACTCAAAATGCAGTATTTCTGCTCAGCAAATTAAAATTAGCGCCATCAAAACTCATATTTATGTCAAATATATACCCAGTAATGGCAGAGATAAATCAGTTTATCCTTAATAAATTATAGAAAACCGAGTCTTTTTTTTTTGTAGTTTTGGGGTCCATTATTAAAACTTCTGGTGTGCTAATTGTAGAAAATTCAATTCCCACTTAATAAAAGCAAGTGGGAAACCTTCTTGTTTGTGAGAAAGTTCACTCAAGCATAGAATGTTCGTTATTAAAAAGATTCTAAAGGAAGGAAATAAACTGGTGTTTCGTTTTAGCCTCCTACTTTTAATTTGGCTTGTGTATCTACCCGATCAAGTCATAGCTCAACACCACATTTCTGCCTCACAACCCATGTTGGGAAATGAGGGCAAGCCAATGTTGTTTCGCCATCCAAAGCTTGGCTACTTAGTCGCCATTCCTCCAGATACTATTGTAGAACAAAAGGACGAGATCAACGGTATCATTATGAAATCTAGGAAAGGTTACATGATAACCTTACAAACGGGTTCGGCAAAAACTGGCACGCCCTTACAAGAATTGATGTCCAAGCTTGAGCAGCGTTACCTTGGCAATGGCCGCCCATGGTCGCGTAAGCTTAGAGAGGGACCAACTAGGTTGGCAGGGCTTAATGCTTTTGAAGCATTGTATGAAGGGGCTGGCTCAATGGTTCGTGTTATTGTTACTCGCGGAAGTAAATTGGATTACGCCTTCATTTTTATTGCGCCTCCCCAAGAGTTTTCAAAACTAATTGGTGATTTTAACTGGGTTTTACAGAGTTTTCGGCCTGTTTCAAGGGCTAACAATAAAGGAGAATTCAGCCAGCAAGGGGATGGTCTTAATGAAATGATGAGTGGTAATGTACGTCATATGATAGACAGTGAACTTGGTTTTACAATTGACTATCCTGACTCTTGGATAGTGGAAAAAGGAGACGGACCTTTTGTTGTAATCAGTGGTAAAAAAGGCACACCAGCATATTTTGCAACAGTCAACATTCAGAATGTGTATCCAGACGTTGGGACTAAAGATATAACCCAAGCTACGCAAAATGTTGTTGCGGGCCTGAAAGGGCTGCTTAAACAAGCTGATCCAAATGTAAGTTTTCCAGGTCAAGGAGCCTATGCTTACTCTCAGCAAGGATTAATTCTTCACGGCCTACAATTTACTGTTTTGTATGAGCGTAAAGGCGAAAAATTTCGCCAGTGGAATGTTGTTCTGGCTCGTCAGGACAATACCATCGTTCATGTGTGGTCCTATGCTGCACCAGAAGATCGTTATGATCGTTATGGCGCAATCGCTGGAAAAATGCTTGAAACATGGAAACTGGTCAACAGATAAGCTCATAATGAATGAATGTATTTTAAAATGAAAAAAGAATAAATGAACAGGGAGAGACACGATGTCCGATAAGGTTCTAGAGCGAAAAACCTTTCAGGTAGGTGATGTGCTTTTCAGGGAGGGTGATGAAGGAACCCATGCATTAATTATACAGTCAGGTGAGGTAGAAATTGTTGTAAATGCAGACCAAGATGAGCAAGCTGTCTTGGCGACCATTGGACCGGGTGGCATTCTTGGCGAAATGGCTTTACTCGACCAAAGTAGCCGCATGGCAACTGCCCGTGCTACCACAGGTGGTTCATCCATTGTTGTCAGTAATCAGGTCTTTAATGTAAAATTGCAAAAAGCAGATCCGTTTATTCGTGGACTGTTACTTATTTTGGCCGACCGGGTCCGGAAATTACCACCAAACGTGGCTTATTCCGAAGAATCTTTAGACTCGGAAACAACAACAGAATCAGAGACAATGCCATCTCCTGAATCGGAGGCTGATTCTTAAGGTGTGTATGCTATAGCTTTGAAAAATTATCCACTCTGCAATTGGTAATTAAATCAATAACAGTAAATTAGTCGTCTTTTACTTACTTGCGAACTTCTAACTTAAGTAAAACTATAGCAAACTTTATATTCGGTTGGAAAGTGGTGGTATCAAAATTCTTTGGTAGTGGTTGCTTTCAAGATGTCTTTGGTTAATGGTGTTACCATGGAGACAAAACACCAGAGTCCAGAAACACAGGCAACTGAAGAAGTGCAAGTTAAGCCTATAAAAATTAGTTTGGCGGGGCGACTGCGCACCTATTTTCTCGCGGGTGTTTTAATTACCGCGCCGATTTCTATCACATTCTATCTAGCATGGGTCTTTGTAAATTTTGTAGATAGCAAAGTAACGCCGCTGATCCCGGTTAAGTATAATCCTGAAACTTATTTGCCTTTTGGCACACCTGGACTAGGCTTGGTTGTCGTTTTTATCGTTCTTACCTTGACCGGTGCGTTGACAGCGGGTTTTGTTGGACGCTTATACCTGAGAACTACAGAGCGTCTGCTCAACCGCATGCCTGTCATTCGTGGTTTTTATAGTGCTATTAAGCAAATTCTTGAAACTGTTCTTGCCCAACAGTCAAATGCCTTTCGTGAGGCGGTGTTGGTTGAATATCCCCGCCGTGGAATCTGGGCAATAGCCTTTATCACAGGGCGCACAAAAGGTGAGGTACAAAATCTGATGCAAGAAGAATGCATAAACATCTTCTTGCCAACCACACCTAATCCCACATCGGGTTTTTTGTTGTTTGTTCCTAAAAAGGAGCTGACGCCCTTGTCCATGAGTGTGGAGGAGGCGCTCAAGATGGTTATATCTGGTGGCATCGTTACTCCAAAAGATCACCGTCCTCGAGAAGAATGGGATACACCACAAATTTCAGCAGCTACCTATGAAAACTTAGAACTTTTACGTGAGGGTGAACGCACTCCAGTTTTAGTACCAAAAAAAGACTAACCAGAGCGTAAATATCTCACAGCAGCGTCACGCTCAAACAAATAGAGCAATGTTCTTAGGGCTCTGCCACGTTCACTTTCCAAATCTGGGTCTTTATTTAGTATAAGCATAGCTTCGTTTCGGGCGGTTGCTAAAATATCAGCATGGGCATTTAGGTCAGCGAGCCGAAAATTAGGCAATCCACTTTGACGGGTGCCAAGCAATTCTCCTGCTCCACGAAGCTCAAGATCTTTTTCGGCGATAATAAAGCCGTCATCAGTTTCACGAAGAATATCGATACGTTTGCGTGCAGTTTCGCCCAGTGGTGTTTGATAGAGTAATAAGCAATATGACACCTCATTACCGCGGCCGACACGGCCCCTGAGTTGGTGTAATTGTGTAAGACCAAACCGTTCAGCATGCTCAATCACCATAATGGAGGCCTCTGGCACATCAACACCGACTTCTATGACTGTCGTTGCTACTAGCACCGTGATCTCGCCAGTGGCAAAGCTGGCCATGATCTTATCTTTATCTATTCCCTTCATGCGTCCGTGAACAAGGCCAACCTTGTCCCCGAAAACATTAGCCAGGGCATGATAGCGCTCTTCAGCAGCAGCTACGTCAAGGACGTCTGATTCTTCAATCAAGGGGCAAACCCAATAAGCTCTTGCACCCTTGTCAATTTGTCGCTTTACGCCCTTGATAGCTTCATCAAGCTTGCTAAGCGCGAGCTTGGTAGTGATGATTGGTTTTCGTCCAGCTGGTTTTTCCGACAGACGGGATACATCCATATCCCCATAGGCACTCAGCATTAAGGTTCTGGGAATGGGAGTGGCTGTCATCACTAGTACATTAACTGAGTGACCCTTGGCTCCAAGGCTGAGGCGTTGATGGACACCAAAACGGTGTTGTTCATCAATTACAGCCATACCCAGGTCCTTGAACACGACATCGTCTTGAAATAATGCATGCGTGCCTACGGCCAATTGGGTGCTACCATTTTTTAAATTTTTTAGAATTGCTTCACGATTTTTGCCTTTGTCGCGTCCAGTAAGTAGCTGAACATTGATACCAGCAGCTTTGGCTAGTGGTTCAATTGTGGCCAGATGCTGACGGGCCAGAATTTCTGTTGGTGCCATAAGTGCCCCTTGTGTCCCTGCCTCAACCGCGCAAAGCATAGCAAGCAAGGCAACTATAGTTTTGCCACTGCCGACATCCCCCTGCAATAGGCGTAGCATGCGAGTATCCGATGCCATATCATCATAAATCTCCTTACCTGATTTTCTCTGAGAAGGCGTCAAATCGAAAGGTAATTCAGTTAGCACCTTTTCTTGCAGAGACTTATTGCCATGAATACCACGGCCTGACACCTTGTGCATGTGCGCGCGCATTAATGACAAGGCCAACTGGTTCGCTAAAAGTTCATCGTAGGCAAGTCGCTTGCGCGCCGGGGCGGTTGGTTCTAAATCGTCCAGTGATACGGGCCTGTGAGCATCCTTAAGTGACTTATTCCAGGACTTCCAGTGGTTCTGTTCTAAATATGTTGGATCGAGCCATTCATCTAGTTGTGGCACATGGGCTAGTGCTCCGGTAATAGCCTTGCCAAGAACCTTAAGGGAAATCCCGGCTGATAATGGGTAGACTGGTTCGATAGTTTTTAAATGTTCAATTTCAGCCAACGTACCTATGCGGTCTGGATGCGTCATTTGTATCTCTTGACTAAAGCGTTCGCAGATACCGCTGACCACGCGAATCGAACCCTCGGGAAGCGCTCTTAGTAAATAATCACTGTGAGCATGGAAAAAAACTAGCACCAATGTGCCGGTATCATCATAAGTTAAGATTTTGTAGGGCAAGCGTTTGTTGGCCGGCTTGATGTGCTTATTGATAGTTACTGTCAGAGTAGCTACGCGTCCAATCTCAACATCAGCTATATGTGGTGCATATCGACGATCAATTAAACCAGTGGGGAGGTGCCAGCAAAGGTCTAGGAGACGTGATCCACTCAGGTTTTCAAGTCCCTTGGCAATACGTGGGCCAATGCCCTTGAGGCTAGTTACCGGTTCGAACGGTGGATATAGAATTTTTGGGCGCATTTCTCTTCAAACTAACTGACATACAAGATTGAAGTGACTATACACATGCTTGAAATTAATGGAGCCAAAAATTGAACCCCAGACGTAAACAACTGTTATTTCGGAGTCACCACTGCGGAATGAAGGAAAACGATATTTTGCTTGGTCGTTTTGCTGATCACAATATCCAAAAATTGAATGATCAGCAGCTTGATGACTTAGAGATCCTGATGCAACAAAATGATATTGATATAATGAACTGGGTGATAGGTAAAACGGTGGTGCCGGAAGAGTTCAACACAAAGTTAATGAGTCTAATTCAAAACTTTAATAAATCCTAATAAGATAATGAAAAACATAAATGATATACTATCTGTGTCAGCTGTTATTGAGGTAACGGGTACTCCCAGTGGTTTTGATGCTTTATTTGTTGCCAAGGTTATTGATAGGGGTGCGAACACGGTTTTGTTTGTCGCACGCGATGACATTCACATGGCCCGCATGGCTGATGCCTTGGATTTCTTTGTCCCCCATCTAGAACGACTAGAATTTCCTGCGTGGGATTGCTTGCCATACGACCGTGCCTCACCAAACACCTCCATTGTTGGGCAGCGCATTGACACCCTGACCCGCTTACTGGATCAAAGCCAAAGCCCGCGTGCTCTTTTGACCACGGTTTCTGCTCTTTTGCAGCTGGTTGTTCCCCGTGACGCTTTTAGCGGTGTTACCTTAAGCGCTAGTACTGGCGACCAATTGACCATGGCTAGCCTTGTTGAGTTTTTAATTTTCAACGGTTATGGGCGTTCTGAAACTGTCATGGAGGCAGGGGAATTCGCTGTTCGGGGTGGAATCGTTGATGTTTTTCCGTCTGGTGCAAATGAAGCGCTTCGGCTGGATTTTTTTGGTGATGATCTGGACAGTATTCGCACTTTTGATCCTATAGATCAGCGTAGTACCGGCAATAGAGAAGATTTCATAATTAAGCCGGTCAGTGAAGTCCCATTGAGTGAAATGGCGCAAACCCGTTTTCGCTCTAACTATCGGGAGCTTTTTGGTGCGGTCAGTAATGATGATCCTTTATATGAGGCTATTTCTGCCGGCCATCGTCATATTGGCATGGAACATTGGTTGCCGCTATTTCATGAAAAGATGGAAACCCTTTTAGATTATGTGCCTGATGCAATAATTTTTCTGGATCATCAATGGCACGAGGCCCTTGATGCCCGTCTCGACTTAATCAGTGAGTACTTTGCTGCCCGAAAAACTATCGCGGATGGCATTTCTGCTGGCAACATTCCCTACTATCCAGTGCCTCCCGAATTGATGTTCCTTGACCTTGCTGATTGGGAAAATAAATTAAAAAGTCATGGTGTTGGTCGTCTTTCACCCTTTGCTGCTCCTGAAGGTAACTGGGACGGAGGTGTGCAGCGCATTGATATGGGCTGTAGAGCAGGCCGCGATTTTGCTGACGCCCGCGTTAATCCGGGTGTCAACATTTTTGACGTTGTCAGCGAGTATATAGCAAGTCAACAAAAGCTTGGACGCCGGGTGTTGGTTGCCAGCTGCACTCAAGGCTCACTAGAGCGTATGGAAGCAGTTATGCGGGAACATGGCATAAGCGGTCTTGCACGCCTTAAGAGTTGGCTGGAAGTCGCGGAGTTAAGCAAGCAGGTTGTTGCGTTGGGAGTAATTGGTGTCGAACGGGGATTTATCACCGATGATCTATGCGTCATCAGCGAACAGGATATTCTTGGTGATCGCTTGAGCCAAGCGGCGAAGCGTAAAATCAAGCCAGAAAACTTCATTGCAGAGGCCTCCAGCTTATATGAAGGTGATCTTGTGGTACACGTGGAACACGGTGTCGCCCGTTATGACGGGCTTGAGGCAATTGATGTATCCGGTGCGCCACATGATTGTCTGCGTTTAATTTATGAGGGTGGCGACAAACTTTTCTTACCTGTCGAAAATATTGAACTGATATCACGCTACGGATCAGAGCAGGCAGGTGGCCAGTTGGATAGGCTTGGTGGTGCAAGCTGGCAAGCCCGAAAGGCTCGCATGAAAGAACGCATCAAGGGTATGGCTGATGAACTTATAAAAGTTGCTGCCGCCCGAACTTTGCGTCCGGCTGCGCGTATAAACGCCGATCAAGGCATGTATGATGAATTTGCTGCTCACTTCCCTTATGAGGAAACCGACGATCAGCGCGTTGCCATCGAAGATGTCATTGGTGATTTGGCTAAGGGACAATCAGCCGATCGCCTCATTTGCGGTGATGTTGGTTTTGGAAAAACCGAAGTCGCCTTGCGCGCTGCCTTTGTTACTGCCTTGAGTGGTAAACAGGTTGCTGTGGTTGTGCCTACAACCTTGCTTGCAAGGCAGCACTTTCAAAATTTTCAGGAGCGTTTTAGTGAGTTCCCTGTTCGCGTAGAGCAGATTTCCCGGTTGGTTAATGCAGGGAAGATCATAGAAATAAAAAAGGGGATGGCCTCTGGGGATGTGGATATTGTTATTGGCACCCACGCTTTGTTGGCCAAAGACATTGAATTCAGGGATTTGGGTCTTTTGGTGGTCGATGAAGAGCAGCATTTTGGTGTTTTGCATAAGGAACAGCTTAAAAAGCTTAAGTCCGATGTTCATGTTTTGACTTTAACCGCTACCCCGATCCCACGCACCTTGCAATTGGCGCTTACAGGCGTGCGTGAAATGAGCATTATTGCAACACCGCCAGTAGATCGCCTAGCCGTGCGTACGTTCGTGTTGCCCTTTGATCCGGTGGTTGTGCGTGAAGCAATCCTGCGTGAGCGTTTCCGTGGCGGTCAGACGTTTTACGTTTGCCCTCGCGTTGCTGATTTAAGAGGCGTTGCTAAACGCCTGAAGGAACTGGTGCCCGAGGTAAAAGTCATTATTGCCCATGGTCAGTTGACACCAAATGATTTGGAGGACGCCATTGGGGCGTTTTATGACGGTAAGTATGATGTGCTTCTGTCGACTAACATTATTGAGTCTGGTATCGACATGCCCCATGTCAATACCATGATCATCCACCGGGCTGACATGTTCGGCTTGGCACAGCTCTATCAGTTGCGCGGTCGGGTAGGGCGCTCAAAAGTTCGCGCTTATGCTTATCTGACATTACCTGAAAGGAAAAAGTTGACCCCGGCAGCTGAAAAGCGCCTTGAGGTCATGCAGACACTGGATAATCTGGGGGCTGGTTTTTCTTTGGCTAGCCATGATCTTGATATTCGTGGTGCCGGTAACCTGCTTGGCGATGAACAGTCTGGTCATATCCGTGAAGTAGGCATCGAGCTTTACCAGAAGATGCTGGAAGAGGCTGTAGCCGAAGCTCGTGGACTAGACAGTGGTGTGGGTGTTCATGAGGAATGGAGCCCACAGATCGGTTTAGGCACTGCAGTATTGATTCCTGAAAGCTATGTAACTGACCTTAATGTTCGCATGGAACTCTACCGTCGTCTGTCGCGTCTTGTAGAGGCCCAGGAAATTGAAGCCTTTGCCGCTGAGCTTATTGATCGCTTTGGATCGCTACCTGGTGAGGTTGAAAACCTTATGGCCATCGTTACCATTAAGCAGCTTTCAAAAAGGGCTGGAGTGGAAAAGGTTGACGCTGGTCCTAAGGGTGCGGTGATATCATTTCGAAATAACGAATTTGCAAACCCGGCAGGGCTGGTTGCATTCATAAGTGATCAGGTCGGAACAGCTAAATTGCGACCTGATCATAAGCTTGTTTTTAAGCGGTGTTGGGCAAGTCCAAAGGAACGCCTTTTGGGAGTGCGCCTGTTAATGCACGATATTGCAAAGCTGGCGGAGGCTGAGCCTAAATGCTAGGCTCAAAACTATAATGAACGGACGATAATAATGCTCAGCTAAAAGTAAAAAATAGTTTTTAAATGTGCCCGTTTGGGGCAGTTGTGTTGAATACAATAATAAAACAAACCCTTTACGCCTCTTTAGCGTTATTTGCGGAATATTTAGGCCTCGTCTGATGCACTAGCCGCATCGATCATTCTTGCTAAGACGTTGGGTTCTTGAGCACCGCTTAAGACTAGTCGACCATTGAAAACATAAGAGGGCATTCCGTTAATGCCCAGACTATGAGCCCGGGCATTGGTTGCATATATCTCAGCAATTCCGTTAGTGCTCTTGAGATGGTTTGAAAATGCATTTGTGTCTATACCGATTTTATTAGCAATAACCATTAACTCCCGAGCGTTGCCAATATTTTTTCCTTCTACAAAATAGTATTTAAATAGTAGGTCCAAGGCAATTTCTGATTTGCCTTCTACTTCTGCAAAATGGATCAGGCGGTGTGTGTCAATAGTGTTAGGGGTGTGGCGAATAGTGTTGAAGTTAAAGTCGATATTTAATGATAAGCCAACATCATTAATATTACCATAAACCCGTTGAATATGACTTTCTGTCCTAAATTTATTAGATAGATAGCTTTTTCGGTCTATGCCTGATGGTGGCAAGTCCGGATTGAGCAATAATGAGCAGAAATTGACACGGATATTCTGGTTTTTACGCTTGGCAAGCACTTGTTCAAGTCGACGCTTGCCTACGTAACTCCATGGGCAGATAGTGTCAAAAAAAAAATCAATTATCATTGGCTTTTTTCCAGTGCAATAGGTTTTGTTGAAATTGACAAATGCAAAGTTGATTCCACCCTTTTGAATTTCAAAATTAACAGTCGTGATGGAGGTAATGACAAAATAGCAGGCTCCCATTAGTATAGTTAATTTGTGAGAAGGTATATTGATAACGCAGTTTGCGACTGAAAATCCTTCATCGCAAATGGTCTTGGAGGTCCTCACAGAATGCAATTTCATAATAGTTGGCAAACATAGAAATTGGCTATGCGGATTGTGTGTAAAAGACAACTGTTCTTTTCGTTTAGCACAGAGGGTCATAAACACAGAGATTAAACAAAACTTACAATTAAAAAGTGGCTTTGGCGAATTTTTCAAGCAGGATTTATGAGATGCATGGTGGATTAGTGCATCAAAGAAATATTTATAAAAAGGAAATTTAATGAAAACAGTGGTTTTCCAATCTTATAGAACTGAGGACGTGCCGAATTGGATTGCCACTTGTATGGATAGGGTTCGACGTTGGTGCGTTACTAAGAGCTTTGATTACAGATTTATGGATGATCAGTTTTTTGATCTGCTACCAGCAGATTATCGAAAAAAAGCCGATGGGCGCTTACCTATCTTGAGCGATCTTGCACGTTTGATTATGGCTAGAAACCTATTTCAAGAAGGTTATGAAAAAACAATTTGGATTGATGCAGACGTTTTAATATTTGATCTTGAAAGTTTTGATATTGCGATTGAAAGGGGCTTCTGTTTTTGTCGAGAAATATGGGTACAGCCTAGCCCCAACGGTGGGATCAGAGTTTTTCGTAACGTCCATAATGCAGTTTGCATATTCGTTAAAGGCAATAGTTTTCTTGAATTTTATATTGATGCTTGCCAACATATTGTTGGAAAAATCGATAAAGATAAAGCAATGGTCAATCAAATTGTCGGTCCGAAACTGTTGAGTGCGCTACACAATATGATTGGATATACCCTAATTAAGAACGTTGGCATGTTAAGCCCTTTAGTGTTGAAAGATATAGATAAGGCTGGTGGGGCGGCACTTGATTTACTGGTTCATGAAATTCCTGCCCCTATGCAGGCGGCAAATCTATGCTCATCTCTAGCAGGTGATGTTATTGATGGTATAGATTTAAACCATACCATGATGGAGCGTGTCGTGGGGCAACTAGTGAAGAATAAGGGGGGGAGATTAAATAGCTTTTAAGCGCAGTTTTTTCTTAAAATTATGACAACAACTGGTTAGGGAAAATCAGTTGATTGTCACCTTCTACCTCGCCTTTATTTTTGGGAAGAAATGGCGTCTTTCTTGGACGCAATGACGGAATTTCAAACTTTAATCACATTATATGGGCGCGCACATTGTGGTAAGCCAAGCGAGTGTTTTTTCATCTAGCTTGTCAGCTGCATTACTGTACACATTTTGGTGATAACCGTTGAGCCAGTTTTGCTCCTGATTGCTCAACTGGTCAATATCGATCAAGCGTCGATCAATGGGGACCAGTGTTAATGGTGCAAATTCAAGGAAACCTTCAGCTTGGCTCTCGACAACTACGAGTAAGTTTTCAATGCGTATGCCGTACTGATCTTGTAGGTATTGGCCTGGTTCATTAGAAATGATCATGCCCGCCTCAAATGGGACTTGACTTCCTGAAGCCAAGCGGTGTGGTCCCTCGTGCACACCCAAGTACGAGCCAACCCCATGCCCAGTACCATGGTTATAATTGAGATCAGCACGCCACAGGTACTGGCGGGCTAGGGCATCTAACTGGCCTCCATTAGTGCCAACAGGAAAGTGGGCCGATGCAATTGCTATGTGGCCCTTTAAAACTAGGGTGAAGTGACGGCGCATTTCTTTATCAGGAATGCCGATAGGCACGGTTCTAGTAATGTCTGTGGTGCCATCAAGATACTGCCCGCCACTGTCGAGCAACAAAAGAGTGCCTTGCTCTAGTTTTCGATTGCTTTGTTTTGTTGGAACATAATGAACTATAGCTCCGTTAGGTCCTGCCCCAGCAATTGTTGGAAAACTTAAGCCCTTGAATAAATCACCTTCAGCACGAAACGCGAATATTTTTGAAACTACATCCAATTCTGTTAATCTGGTCACTGGCGTGGTTTCATCAAGCCATTGAAGAAAACGAATAATGGCTATGGCATCCCTGTTATGAGCAGCATGCGCACCATTGATTTCTACCTCATTTTTTCGGGCACGTTGTAACTTTGTGGGATCACTGCAATAAATAATTCCCGCCCCAGCCTTTTTCAGGCGATCATGTGTCCAGTCAGTAGATGAATTTTGATCTAAACCGACATTTAAATTAGCCTTGCCAAGTTCATCAAGGCTACTTGGAAAAGTTGCTATGTCATGAAGGATGGTGAGCTTGCCGAGGCTCGCTTTGGTATTTTCAGAAAACTTATCTGTGTTGGCAAATAACTGTGCTCTCGCATTTGAGCTAATTATTGCAAAACCTTGCATTAAAGGAGTGTATTTTGTGTCCCCGCCACGAATGTTAAAAGTCCAGGCAATAGCATCCATTTCATTCAGGACAATTGCATCGGCCCCACAAAGCTCTAATTCTTTGGCAATAGACTCTATCTTGCTGTCGCTACTTGAACCTGTATACACTAGGTCGTGATGGTGTACATATGTAAACGGTGGGGCAGGGCGGTCAGTCCACAAGCTATCAATGGGGTTTTTTTCAGTAGCCGTGCAATATGCTTTTTTCAGTTTCAGTAGTTTTTTCAAGTTTTTGATGTTTGCAATGCTGTGCACTCTTGGATCATAACCAATGTTCATTCCTGGCTCGACCTTATCGGCTAGCCACTCAGCAGGGCTTGGGTTTTGACAATGATGAATTGTAACTAAACTAGTATCGACCTGCTGAGCGGCCTGGATAGTGTATCGTCCATCAACGAATAAATGAACATGGTCATCAAATAAAATTGCAGTGCCAGCAGATCCTGTAAATCCTGTTAACCATCTAAGCCGCATATTGTTTTCAGATATATATTCACCCTGAAATTCATCAGACTGGGGGACAATAAAACCCTGAAATCCTATTTTTTTTATTAACGTAAGAGTATTTTTGGCAGAAATTTGATCACTCGAACTCATAGTTTTCTTTCACATTAATTAAAGTTTTTTTTATCACTATTTATAATTAAACATATCTGCAAATATAGCTGCTTGGGCACTCGCAATGGCGCATTATGGTTGTAATGTAAGTTTAAAGCTCAATTCTTGACATGATTATGTCTAGATCTCGGGCAAAGAACAATGTTTAAGAGTTGGACTGTATCTAATCACGATTTTCTTAAGTCCTTGTAGCTACAGTTCTCTTGAGGTAGTGCATTTGGACCTCTGGTCAAGGATTAGGCTAAGGATTAGGTTTATAAAAGATCGAAATGAAAAAAGGTCGTTGGTTCGCGAAGCTCCAATTTTAGACACCCTGAAACACACAAGGTATTTTTACAAAAAATCTTGTGTAAAAAAAGTTTATTTGCACTTGCATTCTCAATGTTAGAGGCGTATCAACCCAACATGTAAATACTATTTAATAGTATAAATTCACACATGGGCTTGCGGCTCCGAACCAAATTTCTCGGATTTAGTCTTTAATTGGCTTGTCGCTCCGGTGTTCGTTAATTCGAACGACGCTCGTGGAAGATTAACCGGAAAAGAGGAGTAGCCAACATGGCTTTGCCTACATTCACAATGCGTCAGCTTTTGGAAGCAGGTGTTCACTTCGGACACAACACTCGCCGTTGGAATCCCAAGATGTCTCCATACATATTTGGTGTTCGTAACGGTATTCACATCATGGATTTACAGCAGACAGCGCCCATGCTTCATCGAGCCATGACGCTAGTTCGCGATACCGTTGCTTCTGGTGGACGTGTGCTGTTTGTGGGCACTAAGCGCCAGGCATCTGAGCATATTGCGGAAGCTGCTAAGCGTTGTGGCCAGTACTACGTTAATCACCGTTGGCTAGGCGGTATGCTTACTAACTGGCAGACAGTATCTAAATCAATACGGCGCCTGCGTGAGCTGGATGATATGTTCACCGGTGACACGGTAGGAATGACCAAGAAAGAGTTACTTAGACTAACCCGTGAGCGGGACAAGCTAGACCGGGCCCTTGGTGGCATTAAGGAAATGGGTGGCCAGCCAGATGTAATGGTTGTTATTGACACCAACAAAGAAGGCATAGCTGTTGCAGAGGCTAATAAGCTTGGCATTCCTGTTGTGGCCGTTATTGACTCCAATAGCTCGCCTGATGGCATAGATTTCCCGGTTCCAGGTAATGATGACGCGCTACGTGCTATAAATATATATTGTGAGTTAATAGCGGGCTCTGTTCTGGATGGTATCCAGCAGGAAGTTGTTGAATCTGGGGGCGATATTGGTGCTGAGGAGCAAACACCGACTGAGGACTTGTCCAATGTTCCTACTGTTAGTGAAGAAGTTTCTGCAAATCCAGATCCGGTCCCAGAAGCAGATCCTGCAAAAGAGACTAAGGTCGAAACCTAATTCACATTATCGTTTAAGTAATTAAATGATAATTCAATTTAAAAGTGAGGTTTAAGATGGCTGAAATCACTGCCAGTCTTGTCAAAGAACTGCGTGAAAAATCCGGTGCCGGCATGATGGATTGTAAGAAGGCACTCAAAGAAACTGAAGGAAATCTCGAAGAAGCCGTTGATTGGCTTCGTACCAAGGGCCTTGCATCTGCTGCTAAAAAGGCTGGTCGTGTAGCCTCTGAGGGACTCGTTGGAATTGCTACTAAAGTCACTAGTGGTGCTATCATAGAAGTTAATTCAGAGACTGACTTCGTAGCTCGTAATAAGGATTTCCAAGCGTTTGTGAGCAATATCACCAACTTAGCAACTAGCGCTGGTGATCTAAATATTTTAAAGGCCACAATGTATCCTGGTGAAGACCGAACTGTAGAGGAACAGTTGACCCACATGATCGCCACAGTTGGTGAAAATATGGCTCTGCGTCGCATGTCTGTGTTGAGCGTCGATAATGGCACTGTCACTTCGTACATGCATAATGCTATTTCAAGCGGTATTGGTAAGATTGGTGTGCTTGTTGCTCTTAAATCAAACGGTGACACAGATAAATTAAACGCCCTTGGTAGACAGCTTGCTATGCATATTGCAGCCGCCGCTCCCCAGTCTGTATCCAGTGACAATTTGGATCAGCAATTAGTAGAACGTGAGCGTCAAATTCTTAGCGATCAAGCACGTGAGACTGGAAAGCCCGCGGAGATAATAGAAAAAATGGTTGAAGGTCGTATTCGCAAGTTTTATGAGGAAGTTTGTCTACTTGAGCAGACTTATGTAGTTGATGGCGAAAGTAAAATTTCTGAAGTTCTTGAAAAAGCTACCGAGGAATTAGGTAGCACTGTGAGTGTTGCTGCTTTTGAACGTTTTGCGCTAGGCGAAGGCATTGAAAAAGAAAAAGAAGACTATGCATCTGAAGTAGCAGCGTTGGCTGGCACATAATTGATACATTCTAAAGCCCCTTTGCAATTTAAGCAAAACTAGATGATGGTGTTAAAGCTTTTAAAAGCCAAAAAAGCAAAGACCTTTTTTACTTTCTTGGTGTAATATAATAATATTTTTATTATTTGTTGAAATTCACGGAACTTATTATACACGTCAATTTTTAATGCCATTGTAAAAAGGGCTATTATGCCGTCTCAGCCAAAATACCGACGAATACTTCTGAAATTGTCGGGTGAGGCATTGATGGGGCCAAAAAAATTTGGTCTTAATAGTGAGACAGTTGAGCGTATTGCTGGCGAAATAGCAGTTGTCCATAAAATGGGCATACAGGTCTGTCTAGTTATCGGGGCGGGTAACATCTTTAGAGGTGTTGCTGGAACAGCAGCCGGGATTGAACGGACAAGCGCCGATCACATGGGGATGCTTGCAACCGTTATCAACGCGTTGGCTATGCAGAGTGTGCTGGAAAGCCATGACATTCACACTCGTGTACTATCAGCAATTCCTATGGCGACAGTCTGCGAGCCGTACATTCGCAGGCGGGCTGTGCGACACATGGATAAGGGCAGAGTGGTAATCTTTGCAGCAGGAACCGGCAATCCTTTTTTCACAACTGATACTGCAGCTGCTCTTCGCGCTGTTGAAATGGAATGCGATGCTCTGTTGAAGGGAACACAGGTTGATGGTGTATACAGTGATGACCCACAAAAAGTATTTGACGCCATACGTTACAGACAGCTGAGTTATCAAAGTGTTTTGACCCGAAATCTGCGTGTCATGGATACTTCAGCTATAGCACTGGCGCGTGATAACGCTGTTCCAATTCTTGTTTTTTCAATTCACAAACCAGGAGCTCTTGCTGATGTTGTCAATGGAAGAGGCACCTTTACTATCATCTCAGAAGATTAATATCTTGATTTTGAGGAAAAACAAATGAATTCTAATAGTAATGCGAATACTAAGAAAGATGTTTCAAGGCGTATGGAAGGCGCACTCGAGGTTTTGCATCAGGAATTTGGTGGCCTGAGAACTGGTCGTGCCTCTGTTAGCCTTTTAGAACCTCTAATGATAGACGCCTATGGATCACAGGTGCCAATAAACCAGGTCGGTACTGTTGGTGTTCCAGAGCCACGCATGCTGACGGTTCAAGTTTGGGATAAAACTATGGTGAAGTCTGTAGAGAAAGCGATCATGGATTCAGGACTTGGCCTAAATCCTATTTCTGATGGTCAATTGGTTCGGGTTCCTTTGCCTGCTTTGACCGAAGAACGTAGACTGGAGCTCTCGAAAGTGGCTGCGAAATATGCTGAAGATGCTCGCATTGCGGTTCGTAATGTACGACGTCATGCCATGGATGAGCTCAAGCGAAGTGAAAAAGATGGCGATATCACTGAAGATGAGCATCATGATTATTCCCAAGAAGTTCAAGACCTTACCGATAGTTATGTGAAGAAGATTGACGAATCTCTATCCCATAAAGAAAAAGATATATTACAGGTTTAATCAGGTGAATTCGGCTGACATCCTCAAGGCTGCCAATTATGTAACGGAAGACCAAGTCACTCCCCCCGTTCATGTAGCTATTATTATGGATGGAAATGGACGTTGGGCCAAGAGCCGAAAACTAGCCAAAGCAGTGGGACATAAAAGAGGTGCAGTTTCGATAAAGACTGCTATTAAAAGCGCCATTGAGGCGAAAGTACGTTACCTAACGCTCTACGGATTCTCTTCAGAAAACTGGAACCGTCCAAGTAGTGAAGTCAATGAATTGATGGGTTTATTGCGTTTTTATCTCAAAAGTGAGGTTCCTAACCTTCACAAAGAGGGTGTGTGCTTTTGTGTTATAGGTGATAGAAAAAAGTTAGATAAAGATATTGTCAAGCTGATTGAAGAAGCTGAAAAAAAGACTGTTGCTAATACTCGGCTACATTTGATCATTGCCTTGAGCTATGGTGGGCGGGCAGAAATTACTGAAGCTGCACGTGCGTTGGCTATACAAGTAAAAGCGGGTAAGTTGGATCCGCATAAAATTGATGAAAGTTTGTTCAAATGTAGCCTTTATACTAGTGAATTTCCAGACCCAGATTTATTGATCAGAACCAGTGGAGAGCAAAGAATTAGTAATTTTCTGCTATGGCAATTGGCTTATACTGAGTTCTGTTTCCTGGACACTTTATGGCCTGATTTCAACAAACAAGATTTTGACAATGCTATCGCAGCATTTCACAGGCGTGAGAGACGTTTCGGCACTTCCCGTGATTGAATTTCAAAAAAGCAACCTTGCTACTAGGGTTATATCGGCCCTTGTATTGATGCCGATAGTAATAGCCAGCACCTATCTTGGCTATCCTTACTTTAATTTTTTGGTTGGGCTTTGTGCTGCCCTTATAGCTTGGGAATACAGCCGTATAATTTCAAGTGGGCACCTTGATTATGAAGGAAAGGGCTTGATAATTGGTCTTGTCGGAGCTGTTTTTTTGTCCTCAACAGATAAATATACCTGGGCATTTTTTCTTCTTGGGCTCATGGCTGTTGTTTTTCTTAGTATTGTTTTGGCTAAAACGCTTTTTAACAGGTCTAAAATAATCTCCCCCGAGAGGGCGAGAGCTATTTACCCAATTGATAGTTTGTGGATTGTGGTAGGTGGTGCGTATATGGGTGGCGCATGTATTAGCTTAATTTGGATAAGGAATGAATGGGATAATGGCCTACTAGCAGTCATGTGGATTTTATTTTTAGTATGGGCCTCTGATTGTGGAGCTTACGCTTTAGGACGACTAATTGGGGGCCCCAAACTGGCGCCTAAAATTAGTCCTAACAAAACATATGCAGGACTTGCAGGGTGCATCTTTTCCGCTAGTATTGTGGGGCTAGTAATTGGAAAATATATTCCCATTGATAATCTATACGAATTTATTGTAATTAACGGTCTTATCGGTCTGTTTTCTCAGATGGGGGATCTTGTAGAGTCAGCTTTTAAGCGTCACTTTGGGGTAAAGGATTCAAGTAATTTGATACCCGGACATGGTGGAGTGCTTGACAGGGTTGATGCCTTGCTTGCTGCAATTTTTGCAGTGACATTAATATCCATAATCAATAAGGGCCCATTGTTGTCATGAACCCTTCAAACAAAGCCACTGAAAAGAAAACGGTTATTAGGTCCATTTCTATTCTTGGTTCCACAGGCTCAGTAGGCATAAACACTGTTGATCTGGTTAAGCAAACCCCAGAGCGTTTTAGTGTCACGGCTTTGAGCGCTAATCGCAACGTTGCCTTGCTTGCAGAACAGGCGAGGGCATTGAAAGCTAAAATAGCAGTCATCGCTGATGAGGGTTGCTATAACGAACTTAAAGAGGCCCTTTCTGGATCTGGTGTAGAAATTGCTGCAGGTCGCCAGGCAGTTATTGAAGCCGCTATGCGTCCTTCAGACTGGATTATGTCTGCCATTGTTGGTACAGCAGGTTTGGAGCCAACTTTTAAAGCCGTTGAACGGGGCGCAATTATTGGTCTGGCAAACAAAGAGTGCCTTGTCTCAGCGGGAAAAGTAATGATTAACGCTATCAAACAGCAAGGTGCGACCATCATTCCTGTTGACTCAGAACACAGTGCTATTTTTCAGGTATTTGATTTTGATAACGTGGACAAGATAAATCGAATTATTCTCACTGCTTCTGGTGGGCCATTTCGTGAAAAAAGCCTCAAGGAGATGTCCACAATGACACCAGAACAGGCGGTGGATCATCCTAACTGGGATATGGGGGCTAAAATATCAATTGACTCAGCAACAATGATGAACAAAGGACTGGAACTGATTGAAGCTTATTATTTATTTCCTGTTTGTGAAGAGAAGATAGAAATCCTCGTACACCCGCAATCAGTAGTGCATAGTCTAGTTGAATATGTGGATGGATCATTATTAGCTCAGATGGGAACGCCAGATATGCGCACACCTATTTCCTTTGCATTGGGTTGGCCGCAAAGGCTCGCTACTCCTGCACCAGGCTTAAATTTGCAAGAAATTGGCAACTTGTCTTTTGAGAATCCAGATGAAGAGCGTTTCCCTGCTCTGAGATTGGCGCGCGAAGCACTAAGAAATGGTGGTAATGCGCCAACTGTCCTAAACGCTGCGAATGAAATTGCTGTTGAAGGGTTCCTCAATAAGCAAATTAATTTCCTTAAAATAGCGGCAATTGTAGAGAATACGCTGGAAAATACACCCCATTGTGAGCTAAGAACACTTAGTGATGTTCTTGATGCCGATTACATTGCACGAAAAACAACAAAAGCCTATATGAAAGACATAGGTTGAATTGGGCATATGAAACCCCTTAAAAAAATTTATGGACTGAATTATTTTGGATATTCTCGTTAATTATGTAGTGCCCTTCCTAATTGTTTTGACAATTTTAGTTTTTGTACACGAGTTAGGTCACTTTCTCGTGGCGCGATATAATAATGTCAGGGTTGAAGTTTTCTCTGTTGGGTTCGGTGCTGAGCTTTTTGGGTTCCATGACAGTCATGGTACTCGTTGGAAATTTAGTGCCATTCCCCTTGGCGGATATGTCAAAATGTTTGGAGAGGGCGAGATTATTGCTGGCGAGGGAAATGATAAGGAACGCAACCTTACTGAAGAAGAAAAAGCAGTATCTTTTTACCATAAACGCCTTGGTCAACGGGCTGCAATAGTATTTGCTGGTCCTTTAGCTAATTTTATTTTTGCCATAATAGTTTTGGCAGGTCTTTTCTTCGCTTCCGGCGCACCCAATTTATTGGCTGGGGTTGGGACGGTTCAAAGTGGCAGTGCAGCTGAAAAAGCTGGTATTGCCGCAGGGGACAAAGTCATCATGATTGCTGGCCAAGACGTCAAGTGGTTTAAAGATCTACGCCAAATTGTAATTGAAAATCCCAACACACCACTGTCTATGGAAGTAGTTAGAAACAATACCCAACTGACCCTCATTGCAACCCCTGATGTCAAAGTCGTTGACGATGGTGGTATAGAAAAGGAGGTTGGCCTACTGGGAATTACGCCTGATCCAGAAATGGTCGAATACACCAATTTAGGCCCCCTAGATGCAGTTGTTATGGGAGCAGAGCGAACTTATGGACTGACGCTCAGAATTTTAAGTGCTGTCGGTCTTATGATTACCGGCTCGGTGTCAAAGGAGGAGCTTGGCGGCCCCTTGAGGATTGCACAAATGTCAGGCCAAATGGCACAAGGTGGATTGGCTAGCATGGTATTTTTTCTGGCAGCTTTATCAATAAATCTTGGTTTAATAAATTTGTTTCCAATTCCAATGTTGGATGGTGGTCATCTTCTTTTTTACTCTATAGAAGCGATCATGGGACGCCCTGTAAACGAGAAAGCTCAAGAATACAGTTTCCGTTTTGGGCTGATTCTGGTATTGCTTCTTATGGTTTTTGTTACGTGGAACGACTTGGTTCAGCTCAGAGTATTTGAATATTTCGTTGGTCTTGTTAGTTGATAAAAGTTTGTATGCACTGACGTGATCTGATTCAACGTGGCTTACCTTTCAAGCTCTCATAAATTTGGAAGATGATAGGTGTTTAATAGTTTTTACATAGAGGTCTATTGCTAGTATAAATTATTCTTAATAAAGGCAATATTATCCAAGGGGGGTTGTGTGGGGCGCCTATATCGCGTCATAGTTTTTGTTTGTTTTGTGCTGGTCCTTGGACTTCCGCAGGCCAATTTGTATGCCCAAACTTCGCAGGGTGGTCTCGTTAGTGAAATCCTTATTGAAGGCAACCAACGAATAGAAGCGGAGACAGTTTTGTCTTACTTGCAGATTAAGGAAGGCGATGCCTTTGATAATCGCAAAATAGACAGATCATTAAAAAGCTTGTTTGCTACAGGTCTATTTGCTGATGTAACTATGCTTAGGCAGGGAGAAGCCTTGGTCGTCAACCTTATTGAAAACCCAGTCATCAATCGTATTGCTTTTGAAGGGAACAAAAAGCTTGAAGACGACATTTTGTCGAGCGAACTTATGCTAAGGCCACGTGTTATCTATACTCGTTCAAAAGTCCAAAAAGATGTCAAACGCATCTTAACATTATATCGCCGTAAAGGACGTTTTGCTGCTTCAGTGGAACCAAAAGTTATTCAGCTAGAACAAAACAGGGTTGATCTGGTTTTTGAAATTAATGAGGGCAAGTGGACGGAAGTTCGCAATATTCGATTTATTGGTAATGGTAAATACAGCGATGCCCGGCTACGAGAAGTCATACGAACGAGGGAAACCCGGTGGTACCGGTATTTTTCTTCTGACGATAATTATGACCCGGATCGACTTAATCTTGATCGTGATTTGCTTCGACGCTTTTACATGAGCAACGGATATGCTGATTTTCGCGTCTTGTCTTCTGTTGCAGAGCTAACACCAGACCGCAAAGACTTCTTTATATCTTTTATGGTTGAAGAGGGAAATCGTTATGCCGTTGGTAAAGTGGACTTAGACATTAAATTAAAAGATCTGAAGACTGATTCTTTAAGTGGAAGTATAGGTGTTGCTGAAGGTGATTGGTACGATGCTGAACGTGTGGAAAAAACAATCGGCAAATTGACTAACCATATTGGAACACTGGGTTTCGCTTTTGTAGATATACGTCCACTGGTAACAAGAAACAGAGAAAAAAATACGATTGATGTAACCTTTGAAGTTAATGAGGGCCCGCGTCTCTTTGTTGAGAGCATTAACGTTGAGGGTAATGTGAGAACATCGGATGAAGTTATTCGTCGCGAATTGCGTCAGTTCGAAGGTTCCTGGTATTCTTCCTCAAGCGTGAGGCGCTCTAAAGATCGTTTGCAACGACTCGGGATTTTTGAGAGCGTTCAAATTGAAACGCCTTCAGTACCTGGAACCACAGACCAAGTTGATATGAAGGTGATTATCATCGAAAGGGATACCGGTTCGGTTCTATTTTCGGCAGGTTACTCGG
>Ga0209631_10000234_pt1 | contig 73893 bp, 55 predicted proteins | sample COG_08_FD_184752 | JGI IMG/M metagenome (GOLD analysis project Ga0209631, IMG submission 184752) | Pelagic Microbial community sample from North Sea - COGITO 998_met_08 (SPAdes) (version 2) | ecosystem: Environmental > Aquatic > Marine > Neritic zone/Coastal water | place: Helgoland, sampling... | reverse complement strand
CGCAGCAGCGTCATAGTTGCACGCATTCTCCACCGTACATCCATTCACTTCAAATTCGTCACACACGCCGTCACCGTCCGTATCAACGAGGCAGTTGCCCGCGCAGTCGTAGCCGGCATCAGCATAGGTGCATGAGGCTGCGTCAGTCGCGTCAGCGTTGTAGTTGCAAGCCGTTGCATCCTGGCAACCGGCCACTTCAAATTCATCGCAAATGCCGTCGGCGTCTGCATCAGCCAGGCAGTTACCGTCGCAGTCGTAGCCCGCATCAGCATAGGTGCAGGAGTCGTCGGAGTCTGTCGCGTCAGCGTCATAGTTGCAAGCCGTTGCATCCTGGCAACCGGCTACTTCAAATTCGTCGCATACACCGTCGCCGTCTGCATCCAAAACACATTCGCCTGCGCAGTCTAAACCATTTTCAGCATACGTACATGAGTCGTCGGAGTCTGTCGCATCCGCATTGTAGTTGCAAGCCGTTGCGTCTTGGCAACCGGCCAATTCAAATTCATCACACACGCCGTCACCATCGGTATCGGCAATGCAATTCCCATCGCAATCATACCCCACAGCAACATAGCTACACGAACCGTCGTCCGTATTGGCCAAAGCATCATAATTGCACGCCACCTCGTCCATACATCCTTCAATCACATCGATGCAACTTCCGTCATCATAATCAGCCTCTGGATCAAAATTAATAGCTTCCGGATCCATGCATCCACATGCATTGGAAACACCGGCCGCATCAGGAGAATACACTCCTGTCCCCTCGAAGCTAAACGCACCACGAACATCATTCGTGCCATCACCATTTACAAAAACCTGCGTATTTAGCGTGCCACTGATGTCTCCTGCAGTCGACACCTGCAAAATCAGCACTCGGTTGTTCATTGGGTCTGGGAGGCCATTGGGAGTGCCATTCAACACATACCAAGCTCCGCCCGTTTGGTCGTCAATCACAATGTCCTGTCCATCAATTGCGCTGGCAGCAGCGAAGGCTCCAACCCATGGCTGGTCTGCGCTTTCTACCGTGCTGATTGAACTCTCACTTCCTTCAGGCTGCGATTCAATCCCGATGGTAACCCAACTATCCGCTGCCAAGTCAGGGAAAAAAGCTAAAAACGCAGGATTCACTCCTCCTGCCGTCGTCGCACCAAACTGGCTGTTGTAAAAGCCCGTCGTTGTCGACAAAAACAAGGGGTCTGTATCGTTGCCGTAAACCGAGCTTAAGAAGTCATCCTCATTCGCCATGTTCATGTAAAACCGGTACGTCGTCATACCGGGAATAATATCTACTGCATGCTCCTCAACCGTCATGGTATAATCCATCGTCACCATGCCTGCTGTCGCACACGAGCAGAAGTCGCACGAACCATCATCATTGTTCGCTGCAGGATCGTAATTGCACGCCAATTCATCCGTGCAACCATCCACAATTTCTTCTGGAGTAAAAGGCGTGAACGGAATGACTCCGCGCCATTCTTCCTCCGATGTTCCATTGCTGAAAACTTGAATTTGCATTTGCCCCGTCAACTCGCCTTCAGTCGTGATTTGTCCCACCAAAACACGCAAATCCTCACCCGCAAAAGAAGGATGGTTCCAATCGCACGTTGAAAGATCATAGGGGTCACATGGAAAAAGCGTAAACAACGCTGAACCTGTGGCATCATTGATGAGGACGTTGTCCCCTGAATTGAATTGATCGAACAAGCTAATTTCTCCCTCTGCTGTCGAAACATCAATGGCATCGGCAACGCTTTCTCCACCAATCGTTAACCAACTGTCAAAGGCCAATTGAGGAAAGAAACCAAAGAAGCCCGGGTTGCTTTCTGCCCCTATATCCGCACCCAAATCCAAATCATTGAACCAGGCCATTTCGGACGTCGAGTTGATCATCATCGGATTGTCTGCCTCACCAGAAATCGCCGATAAAAAATCAGACTCATTCACCATGTTGAGGTAAATGCGATAGGTTGTATACCCAGTCAAATCAGTCGTTCCAACCATTCCATCGTGGTCCGCGTAGGCGACAACTTCAAGCCAATATCCATCCGGAACAGAAGGTGAAGGAGAAGAAGTGGGTTCCTGAGCTTGCGCATTCCAAAGCATGGAATACGCAGCTATGATGAGGCATAGCAGTTTACGCATGACGCGACGAATTTGGTTAACAGTTCATTCAACAACACGTGAGCGAAACATTCTTCAATGACAACGCACACGGAGCGAATGTAACGGGAACTCTGTCAAATTGCAAGAGCCCTATTGTTATTCGTCTAATTTTTACGAATACTTATCGACATTTCAGTTGAATTCAACGCATTACCCGCTCTTTAAAATATTTCAATTAAAATCTGATAAAAACAACTTGTTCAGGTCGCATGAAATTCAAGAAAGTTTAGGCTATCTTTGGCGACCCTTAATGGTACTATAGCTCAGTTGGTAGAGCAGCGGACTGAAAATCCGCGTGTCCCAGGTTCGAATCCCGGTAGTACCACAAAAAGCCAGTTCACGCTGGCTTTTTTTGTTTCTATACTTTCGTAACGCGCTAACTTCGCTCAAGCTCTAATCACTTCATCGAATCTCCGGTTCTGTGCATCAAAACATCCAGTTCAATCAACCCGACCAAAACCAGCACTTGGAATTGCCTTGGATCCAGTGGATTCAATCGGATGGATTTCGAATTCTGGCGGACGAACGATTCCGAGAGTTGCCCGTTTTTGGACCGCTGACGCACGTCTGGAATACGAGTCCGAAATGTTTCATTTCCGCTGGAGAGGATTCCAAATCCATCAAATCGGCTGAACGTATTTGGTCTTGGTTGGATCAGGAAAATACAGATCGCGGACATGTTTTGCTGATTGTCGGGGGTGGAACCATCAGTGACCTTGGTGGGTTTGTGGCCTCGACGTTCAAACGAGGCATACCATTTGTTTTGGTACCGACCACCCTTGTCGGTATGATTGATGCCGCCATTGGGGGAAAGAATGGCCTCAACTATTCCGATTATAAAAATCAAATTGGAACATTTCAATTGCCCGACTTGACCTACATCGATGTCAACTTCATCTCTTCGTTAGATGCCCTTGAGCGGACAAACGGCTGGATGGAGCTCGTTAAGCACAGCTTGATTTCCGATCGGACATTGTGGAATGAAATTCAGAACGTTGACATTCATCTTCCGGGAGCCATAGCGCCTTGGGTCCCGCGTGCTGCTGAAATAAAGAAGCACATCGTTGCTCAAGACTTCCTAGACGAATCGCTTCGGAAATCCTTGAATTTCGGACACACCGTTGCCCACGCTCTTGAATGGAAAGCACAGCAAGACGATGTGCAACTCAGTCATGGTGTAGCCGTCGGTTGGGGAATGCTGTGGTCACTGGCATGGAGCAATTCCCTGCTACAAAGAGACTCTACAGACTTTGAATTGGCCAGCCGAAGCATTCGGATGTGGCTCGACACAATCCCCGCACACCATCAATCGCATTGGCTGAGCGCTTTGGACCCTGCAGAATTGTGGCCCGCCATGCTGAAGGACAAAAAAAACCTCGACGGAGCCGTGCTTGATGTTGCATTGACGCAGATTGGAGAGGCCATTTGGAACCAGCCCGTAACGTTGAATAAATTCACAAGCATTTGGAAACAAGTCTTCCTTTCCTTGGAGACCAATTGATTCCCCTCCCTTAGCTTTACCCCATGCAACATACAGCAGGCGATCTCGCCGACATGTTGAAAGGTCTCGTAGAAGGAGACTCCCAAGTCATTGTCAATCAATTGTCGAAAATTGAGTTGGCGTCTTCTGGGTCACTTACTTTTTTATCCAATCCGGATTATGAAGGGTACTTGTACACAACAGGCGCATCAGTGGCTATTGTCCCCACAACGTTTACTGCTACGCAGCCATTGCCAGCAACATTGACTTTAATTCGAGTTACCGACTCGTATGCCGCATTTGCACAACTCTTGGAGTTCGCGTCAACAGCTATGGCCCTTCCGCGCACCGTCCATCCGGCTGCTGTCATTAGTGAATCGGCTCAAATCCACCAGAACATACACATTGGAGCCCTCGCTGTCATTGAAGACGGCGCCACCATTGGTGAGGGGTGTGAAATCCATGCCCATGTTACAGTCGGTCGCAATGTGCGCATCGGAGCCAATTCAAAACTGCACAGTGGAGTGCAGGTATTGGACAATTGCATCATTGGAAGCGGGTGTACCATTCAAGCAGGTGCGATCATTGGATCCGATGGCTTTGGATTTGCTCCTCAGGCCGGTGATGGATACAAAAAGATTCCTCAAACAGGCAATGTCATCCTCCATGACAACTGTGAAGTCGGTGCTGCCACGACCATTGATCGTGCCACTTTGGGCTCAACGATTATCGAGGAGGGGGTGAAGTTGGACAACCAAATTCAGGTCGCGCACAACTGCACCATTGGAGCTCACACGGTCATTGCCGCGCAAACAGGAATTGCTGGATCGACCGCCATTGGAAGCCGATGCATGATTGGTGGGCAAGTTGGATTCGCAGGACATCTCAAAATAGCAGACGGCGTTAAAATCGCAGCGCAATCCGGAGTTACGATAAGTATCAAAGAGCCAGACTCAGTTTGGCAAGGGACGCCAGCAACGCCTATCAAAGATTATCGAAAACGTCAAATTGCCCTGCGCAATTTATCACGCCATCGCCTCATGGATCGCTTGGAAGAGCTTGAAAAAATCCAGCAGGACAAGCGCACCTCTTCATGACAAAAAAGCAGAGAACCATTCGTAAATCCATCTCATTCTCTGGGATTGGATTGCATACCGGTCAACAAACAACCATGACTCTGCATCCCGCTGACGCGAATCATGGATACAAGTTTCAGCGGTCAGACCTCCCTGATTGCCCTATTATTGACGCCGACGTAGACCGTGTCGTCAGCACCCAAAGAGGAACGACACTTGAGCAGAATGGTGCACAGGTCAACACCACAGAGCACATTCTAGCGGCTCTATACGGTTGCGAAGTCGATAATGCTCTGATCGAATTGACCGGTCCTGAAATCCCGATCATGGATGGCAGTTCAATCGAGTTCGTGGAGGCCTTAGAAACCGCAGGCTACCAAGATCAGGAAGCCAACCGGAAGTACTTCAAGTTGAATTCAAATGTCTGGTACGAAAACAAGGAAAAGGGTGTTGAGATGCTCGCTGTACCCGAGCCACAAGATGAATTCCGGATTACGGTCATGGTGGATTACCGCAGCCCTATTCTCGGCACCCAACATGCGAGTATGTACAAGATTTCGGAATTCAAAGACGAAATCGCTCGCTCCCGGACCTTCGTTTTCTTGCGTGAAGTCAAGCAACTTGCGAATGAAGGCTTGATTAAAGGAGGTGATCTGAATAACGCTGTTGTACTCATCGAACGCATCTATTCGGATGAAGAGCTGCACACCATCGCACAATTGCTCGGAAAGGACGACCTCAAGTCCCGTGGCGACGTTCCTGGAGTTCTCAATACGTCTCCCCTCCGTTATCAAAACGAACCTGCACGGCACAAGTTATTGGACATCATGGGAGACCTCGCCCTCATGGGGTGCTTTTTACAAGCGCACATTTTGGCAGCCCGGCCAGGCCATGCTGGCAACACCTCATTTGCAAAAATCCTCAAGAAGATGATGATAGAAGAAAAGAAGACACCCAATCTGAGTACTGATCGCCCATCCATCCTTGACATCAACCAAATTAGCGCGATGCTTCCGCACCGCTACCCCTTTCTATTGGTTGATCGGATTCTGGAAATCAATGAAGACAGCATCATTGGCTTGAAAAATGTCACCTTCAATGAACCCTATTTCCAAGGTCATTTTCCCGGAAATCCCGTGATGCCTGGCGTATTGCAAGTGGAGGCCATGGCTCAAGTTGGTGGCATCTTCGCCCTGAATACTGTCCCAGACCCCGAGCACTACACCACCTACTTTATGAAAATTGACAATGTCAAATTCAAACAGAAGGTGCTCCCAGGAGATACGTTGGTCTTTCATCTAGAATTGATGTCTCCGATACGACGAGGCTTGGTTAACATGAAAGGAAGAGGATATGTCCGTGGCCAATTGGCCTCAGAAGCAGAGATGCTTGCGAAGATTGTAAAAGACAAGTGAGCGGAAATTACTGAAACCAACAATCAAGTGAGTCAGATTTCACCCCAAGCCTATGTGAGCTCCAAGGCGCGTATTGGAGAAGGAGCCATTATTGAGCCCTTCGCATTCATCGAAGACGATGTTCAAATCGGTCCAGGAACCTGGATCGGTCCGAATGCAATCATCATGAATGGCTCACGCATAGGAAAGGACTGTAAAATTTTTCCTGGTGCTGTGATCGGAGCCGTGCCACAGGATCTCAAATATGCGGGAGAGTCCTCAACGGCTGAAGTTGGTGACCGCACTGTGATTCGCGAATGCGTGACCATCAACCGGGGCACCACAGACCGCATGCGAACCGCCGTAGGAACGGATTGCTTGCTGATGGCATACACCCACCTCGCTCATGACGTTTTGGTCGGCGACCACGTCATCATCGCGAACTCAGGGAACATCGCAGGCCATGTGACCATTGAAGATTGGGCGATTCTCGAAGGAATGGTCGGCGTGCAACAATTTGTCACCATTGGCATGCATGCATTTGTTGCGGGAGGATCACTCGTGCGTAAGAACATTCCACCCTATATCAAGGCCGCCCGTGAACCACTCTCATACATTGGTGTAAATAGCATTGGACTGCGACGCAGAGGATATGACAATGAACGCATCTTGAACATCGAGGACATCTACCGCATGCTCTATGTTCAAAACGGCAACTTATCTCAAGCGCTGCGCGCTGCTGAAACTGAATTGCCGGCAACCCAGGACAAGAGCATTATCCTTGACTTCATCAATGCCTCGGACAAAGGAATCATCCGCGGACCATTTTGAAAACGACTCCATGGAATTGAATCCTGCCATTCCGTGTTCTGTATCCTTAAGTGACTTAGGACATCGCTTCGGAAAGCAGGAGGTACTAAAAGGCCTTCAAGCCACGGTCCATGCTCGAGAGCATGTGGTGATTCAAGGAAGCAATGGAAGTGGCAAGTCCACGTTAGGACAAATCATCGCAGGACATTTGACGTGCTCATCAGGGGAAATCCTATGGAAACAACAGGATTCAAAGGGAGAAAACGCGGCGTCACATCTTGACGACATTGCGTTGCAAACGATGCTCATGGCACCTGCGAGCACATTGCACCCTTTGCTCACTATCCATGAACTGATTGCGTTCCATGGTACGTTCAGAAGCTGGTGGCCTGGATTGAATCCACACACTTGGATCGAAGACAGTGGCCTTTCAAACCATTTGCAGTCTTCCTATTCCGCGCTGAGTTCTGGCATGCAGCAGCGCGTTAAGCTCGTCCTAGCCCTCGCAACTCAAAGTGCACTATTGGTTTTAGATGAGCCCTGCGTCAATCTCGATGCCAGTGGAATCGCCTGGTACCAGGATTGCTTGAAGTGGATGAGTCCACAGTGCACCGTGGTGGTGTGTTCCAACAACCGAGAAGAGGACCATTTAGCTGCTACACAGACCATTGTGCTTGATTAGAGTGGGGCTGACTCTTGTTTATTTTCATTATTAACTAGCTGTTTTAAAGCAAGTTAAGAGTAATCACAATCGAAAACGTAACCTTTATTGAGACATTGGAGTAAATGAAGTTTGACTATCAATACGAAACTTTAATTCCTCTCTCATGAAACTCAAGCAGTTTTACACCCTTGCAGCCGCTACGTTCTTTTTTGGAGCAATTGTAGCCAACGCTCAAACAGCCTCTTTCAGTTCAACCCCTGGTCCTTTTGCCAACTTGCCGCACGATTGCGTGTCCAAGACTCCTTCTGGATCTCAGGTACTGTTCTTAAACGACACAGATGTCGTAACTCAGTCTTTCACTGCATGCACAGACGGCGATGCTCGAAAAGTGTATGTTAAGGTCAAGCAAACTTCAGGTGATGGTCAATTGACCATGTCCATTCTAGACAGCCGCGGAGAATTGTTGGATAAAATCAAGGTTACCATCAAAGACGGCTTCTCAGGCGTTGCTATTGGTAAATTGAGCGCGAAAGTAGAAAATGGCGTGCGATACAACTTGAAGTTGGATGCTGCCGGTGTTGACTTGATCATTGAAGGTCGCTACACTCGCATTCCAGGCAATGACTTGTACTTAAACGGATGGAAATTGGACGGATCAATCTCTACAGCGATTGGGTTCAAGCACATCAACGAAATTGACGCTGTTCAAGCCACTCGTGACGACTCGTACACCGAGCAGATCGACATGCGAGGAACCGAGCTGGCCTCAACGTTCTCTACGTACCCTAATCCTTTCTCTAACGAGTTCACTGTTGAATTCGAAAAGGATTTGAAAGGCGAAACAAGCGTTGTCTTGTTGGACTTGACAGGCAATGTTCTTCACCGTGAAATTCGAACCAACGTTCGTTCAGGTGATCGAATCAACATCAACCCACGTTACTTCTTGAACCCTGGAGCGTATGCCGTTCGAGTGATCAACGAGCAACGTATGTTCAACACAACGATCATGAAGCACTGATTGAATCACCGATTCTCTCTAGCGTTCAAGGGCCATCCGAAAGGGTGGCCCTTTTTTATTTCCACCGACTTTCATCCATCAAATCCAAGACCGATTTGACCGGGGCAAATGTATCCGCAGGGACCTCGATGAATCGCGTGAGCCAATTGGCCATCGCCCCGTTCCAAAGACCGGGTCTCTCTAGGATTCGAATGCTTGATCCATTCCAATCCTTCGTGGCTGTGAAAAACAAGTCATGGGCTGCGAACTGATTCAAATCATAGGGCTTCCCGCTGGCATCCATCAAACTGCAACAGATATCAACCGGGTTGAAGTGGGTCCCTTGACCCAGCATTCCGCCTTTCAATTCAGCTCCTTCGACAATCGCAGGAACGGCATTCCCTTCCTTCAAGCGAATCCAAAACGGTCCACCGCCTGCCTTGCCTTCATTTGGAACCATTCCGGCAACACGAATCGGTCGATCTAAGGCTTCTAAAAGCTGGTCACGCGTCAATGTTCGGGTGTCTTTAGAGAATCCATCAAGCCATGCAGCGGCGTCATCCAATGCCTCCTGACCTCCTTGATTGACCGCACTGACTAGCGCATCCCTCTCTTTCGTCAGACGATACGCCTCACCACCCATCCAATGCTGGACCTCATTGCGCGCCGCCATCCGGTGCTTCGGAACCACATTATCGATGTTGCGTATGAACACAAAATCCGTTTGCACTTCATTCAAATTGTGCAACAACGCACCGTGGCCTCCTGGACGAAATAACAATTTGCCTTGCGCATCGCGGGCCAACTGCTTCGACTCTAAATCCAAAGCCACGGTGTCCGTCTGAGCGGACTGAACGGAAAAATCAACCCGGTCAAACCCCTTTTCTTTCAAAAGACTCCGAATCTGACCACGGTATTTTGAAGGAACGGTAAAATGCAGTCGGTGTCCTGGAGCGAGCGACTCCCACTCATGGGCATGCTCCTCAAATGGCGTGCGGACGTCTCCCGCAGGATACCGATGAAATGGAACGAGTCCTTTTGGCAAAGTAGACCAACCCAGATCCGGGGATAACAAGTCCTTCGCCATGGTCATGGCACGATCCGTCGCAGACAGCCCAACGTATTGATTCTGTTGAAACATCGGCAAACGGTGACCGTTCGTTGCCAAAGCACGGACGACAGCTTCAGCCATTTCTCCGCGCAACGGAGCAAACATTCTCGAGGCTGCACCTGAAGCGGGGACAAAACGAGCAAGCGTCAGGTTGGAAGCGAGTAGTTCCGCAAACGCCTCCACTGCACGACGTTTGTCTTCGTCTGTCAAAACGAAAATGCCATCTCCTTGGATACATGGTGCTACAGCGTCGACAGGGATGCCTCCTTGAACCAGTTGTTCTTGTTGTCTTTCAGCCTCTTCAACGGGCCATTGGCGCAAATCAAATGCGCGCACATCTCCCTCATTCCATGGGTTGTCCATGAAACAAATTTAAGTCCTAGAAAATGGGTGTAAAACGAAACGCCTTCAGAGAGATTCTCTCAATTGCTGGCACGCACCAAGGAGGGCTGTTTCCAGCGCTTGCAATTCCGGTTCCAACTCTGAAGCGGGCTTTCCAGATCGCAGTGCAGCTCCAATAGATTCCACCTGATTGCGAATGTCAGGGAACCCCAACACACGCAAGTTTGACTTCAGTCGAAACGAAACCCCGTGAAATTCATTCACTCGACTTTCGCGGACCAGGGTCAAAAACTCAGAAAGTAACTTCGGCGTGTGCTCAAGAAAAAGCACGACCAAGCCCTCGACCAAGGGTTGATTTCCTTGGAACATCTCCACAAGATGACCGAGTCGCTGAGGGCTTTTCATATCTATCCTTACGGGATTGAGTGCAAAATGTTACAGTGGTCTATGAGGCGATGAATGCCATGGTTAACTTTGAAACAATGAAGTCGCAACAGGTTATCGTCACAGGAGGTGCAGGGTACATCGGATCACATACCGTCGTGGAACTCGTAGGCGCCGGTTTCGAGCCCATTATCGTCGACAATTTCTCCAATTCTCACCCCCGTGTTTTGGATGGTTTGGAGCGAATTTTGAATCGAAAAATTCAACTTTTCGATGTCGATTGCTGTGATGAATCTGCTTTAAACGGCGTTTTTGAATCCTGTTTGAAGCGTGGAAATATCACGGGCGTGATTCATTTTGCTGCGTTCAAAGCTGTTGGTGAGAGCACTGCTGAACCGCTGAAGTATTTCAGCAACAACATTGGTTCCACGGCGGCACTGTTGGCCACGATGCATCGGCATGGCGTTGGGTCCTTTGTCTTCTCGAGTAGCTGCACTGTTTACGGTCAACCCGAGCAAATACCGGTTGACGAGACGGCCCCCTTTCTTCCCGCAGAATCTCCTTACGGCTATACCAAGCAAGCCTGCGAGCGGCTAATTTCAGATGCCCATTCAGCACACGCTGAATTGAATGTGACCTTGCTCCGTTATTTCAATCCAATCGGAGCGCACCCTTCTGGAGACATCGGCGAACTGCCATTGGGTCACCCCAACAACCTCATTCCTTTTCTGACGCAAGCTACCGCAGGCTTAAGAGATCCATTGACCGTATTTGGGAACGACTACCCAACACCCGATGGAACGTGTGTCCGTGATTACATCCACGTGATCGATTTGGCAAGGGCTCATGTCGCTGCGCTGAATTGGTTGAAAGACCAAAATCATGCGTGTGAAGTGTTGAACTTGGGTACTGGAAACGGGAGCAGTGTCCTGCAAGTCATCGAAGCCTTCGAATCAGCCAATGGCATCTCGGTTCCCCACACCATTGGACCGCGCAGACCAGGGGATGTGACAGCCATCTTTGCCGATGCCAAAAAAGCGAAGGATTTATTGGGATGGGAATGCGAGCATTCTCTGCAAGAGGCCTTGAAAGATTCGTGGAATTGGCAGAAGAAGCTCGAGCAGACAAGCTAGCTGAACCCCGCCAGCGCCTTATCCACCCCACCCCATTAGGACGGTTAAGAAACACACGCCGAAGCCGAGCAGATAACCACTGTAAACTTCAATGTGCCGGTGAACTCCCAGTCGAATGCGTGCCCAACCCAATGCTCCAGCAAGAATAAATAGGATGGCATTGAGCTCAAAATGAGACTCAAAATGAATGTTTTGCACCGCCATAAGCGTTCCTAAAGCCCCGCCCTGCCCCAGCATGTGCATGCTGATTTTAAATCGCTTGGTAATCAGAAGAGCCAACGCAATCGAGACGATCAGCCCCATCCACGTCGACAAATAAACCGATGGAATGTACATGGTGTCGCCGGTCACCAAGAGCACGTAAGTCAAGATGAAATAGGCCAGTACAATGAGGAAAGGCAAAGCCCGTTCTGAGCGATTGGCGATTTCCAAGTCGCTGAGCACCCCCTTTCGATACAGGACGAACAACGAAATTGCTGGCGCTACCGTGTTGACCACGACCACCAACATTAAATAGACGAATACACCGGGCATGGTCCTCAGATACGGATCGAACGCAAACAAAAGGATCAGCGTGAGCAGGGGCATGACCAACGGATGAAGCACCGTTGAAAGAATCCTTGCCCACCAAGGCCTATCCGTTGCCATTGATTGCCCCATTAGAGTTGCTTCCGAAGTCGAGCCACCGGGATTCCCAATTGCTCGCGGTACTTGGCAACCGTTCTGCGGGCGATATTGTACCCCTTATCATTCAGGAGTTTACCGAGCTTTTCATCTGCCAACGGTTTGCGCTTATCCTCCGCTTCTATGGCCTCGAGTAAGATCTTCTTGACCTCTCGAGAACTGACTTCTTCCCCTGTTTCCGTGGTCATGCTTTCACTAAAAAAAGACTTCAACAGAAACGTGCCATACGGCGTTTGGATGTATTTGCTATTCGCAACGCGTGAAATCGTACTGATATCCATACCGACAACATCCGCAATGTCTTTGAGAATCATTGGACGCAAGTCCACCTCATCCCCACTGAAGAAATACGCCTTTTGATGATCAATGATCGCCTGCATGGTGATGGTCAGGGTATGCTGACGTTGCCGCACCGCGTCAACAAACCACTTCGCCGAATCGAGTTTTTGCTTTACAAAAGCAAGCGCATCCTTTTGTTGCGAATTGGGTTTTGAGCCACTCGCATAGGTCTGCATCATTTCCTTGTACATCGGACTGATGCGCAATTCAGGAGCATTGCGTTGGTTGAGTTGCAACCTCAATTCATCGTCCTCAACGGCCAATAAAAAGTCAGGAACCACATGCACCGCACCGCCTCGATTGGACTCACTACCGGAGTTCCCCGGCTTCGGGTTCAAAGCGGTAATTTCATCCAAGGCATCCTTCAGAGCTTCCTCATCAATGTCCATCCCCTTTTGAATCCGGGTGTAGTGCTTTTTTGAAAAGGCATCAAAATGATGTTCCAAAATTTCCAAGGCGATGCGTTGGGACAGCTTGCGAGCCAGTTGGTGTTTTTGTGCGGAAGCCTCTTCAAACTTTCGTTTCAACTGCAACTGCAAACACTCTCGAAGGTCACGGGCGCCCACTCCAGCAGGATCCAATCGTTGGACGACCTCCAACGCGGATTCAACCACCGAACGTTCCACAACCAGTCCTTCTGTGAAGGCCAAATCGTTCACAATACTATCCAAGTCACGCCTCAAATATCCCGCATCGTCCAAATTGCCAATAACATGCCCAGCCATGGATCGGGTTTTGTCATCCACATCCAACAAGCCCAGCTGAGCTAAAAGCAATTCAAAAAAGGTTGCCCCTCCCGAATACGGTACAGACCGATCCTCCTCATCCATTCCTTGGTTGCGGATGCTCAGTCGGTAATCGGGCGTTTCATCATCCAAGTACTCTTGGAAATCAAACTCCGACATGGCCTCTGTCTCATCACCATCCTCCTGCTCCTCTTTCCGCTCTTCATCCCAAGCCTCCTCTTCAGCCCCCTCTTCAAGCGCTGGATTGGCCTCAAGCTCCTCTTTGATTCGGACCTCTAACTCCATTGTTGGAAGCTGCAATAATTTCATCAACTGAATCTGCTGAGGAGACAGTTTTTGAAGCAGTTTCTGTTGGAGTGATTGCCTTAGCATGGGGATAATAGGGGGTTAAAACTCTGCGTTTTGGGGTGTTCTAGGAAATGGAATAACGTCCCGGATGTTGGTCATTCCCGTCACGTACATCACCAACCTTTCAAAACCCATGCCAAAACCGCTGTGGACCGCTGATCCAAATCTTCTTGTGTCCAAGTACCACCAAACATGTTCCTCTGGGATGTCAAATTCAGCGCATTTCGCTTGAAGACGTTCCAGGCGTTCTTCGCGCTGGCTCCCTCCGATCAATTCGCCAATGCCCGGAACCAACACATCCATAGCTGCCACTGTTTTGCCGTCTTCATTGGAACGCATGTAAAAGGCTTTGATGCCTGCTGGATAATCCGTGATGATGACAGGACCATTGAAATGCTTCTCTACCAGCCAACGTTCGTGCTCGCTTTGCAAATCCACACCCCATTCTACCGGGTACTTGAATTTTTTCTTCTTGAACGGCTTCGAATTCCGCAACAAATCAATGGCTTCGGTATACGTCACATGCTGGAAAGGAGCATCCACTACCGCTTGCAAGCGATTGCGCAGAGGCTGGCCTTGGCGTTGATCTTGAGGCAATGATTTCTCAGCATTTGCCTCCCTTTCTTCGAGAAACGCCAAGTCTTCATCACATTGCTTCAAGACGTCACCCAACACACTTTTCAAACACGCTTCTGCCAACGCCATATTGTCAGACAAATCAGCAAAGGCTACCTCCGGCTCAACCATCCAAAATTCCGCAAGATGGCGAGAGGTATTTGAATTCTCGGCCCGGAAAGTCGGCCCAAACGTATACACCTGGCCCAATGCCATGGCACCCAACTCAGCTTCCAACTGACCACTCACCGTCAAATTCGATGCCTTACCAAAAAAGTCTTCCGAGAAATCAACAGAACCCGCTTCATTCCTTGGTGGCGCATTCAGATCCAACGTAGTTACTTGAAACATTTCACCGGCTCCTTCCGCGTCACTCCCCGTAATAATGGGGGTATGCATCTGGAAAAAACCACCGTCCGTAAAAAACTTATGGATTGCAAAATTCAATGCGTGACGCACTCTGAACACAGCACCAAATGTGCTTGTTCTAAACCGCAAATGTGCTTTTTCTCTTAAGAAATCAAGGGAATGGCGCTTCATTTGGATCGGGTACACCTCCGGGTCTGCATCGCCGAGCACCTCCAATTCCACCACTTTCAATTCTGTCAACTGGCCTTGACCTTGAGATTTTTCAAGCAAGCCCTTCGCTCGAATCGAAGCCCCGGTGGTCAGGCGTTTTTGGGTCGCTTCTGGAATGCTTTCACGGTCAATGACGAGTTGTAAATTCCCCAAGCATGAGCCATCGTTGAGCGCGATAAATTGATTGTTTCGAAATGTTCGAACCCAACCACAAACGGTCAATTCCTCTCCAATATGCGCTTCATCGCGCAAGTTCACAATGCGTTCGCGTTGCATGAATTCTATCTTAATTGAAAACGACTCGTGTCGCCTTCCACAAAGAAACGGCAGGAACGGCAGAACCTTGCTTCACAACATTCCAGAAATCAACAAAGCACCCGGTACGGAATTGAATTAGCTCAGGTCCAGTTTACCATCGCGTAAACGAACCACACGCTTGGCACATGCTGCAATGTCTTCTTCATGCGTGACCAGGATGACAGTGTTTCCCGCTTCTTGGATTTCCTGAAACAACGCCATGATCTCCATGGAGGTCGCAGTGTCCAAGTTTCCTGTTGGCTCATCCGCCAAAATGATGGAAGGTCGGTTGACCAGAGCACGTGCCACCGCAACCCGCTGGCGCTGCCCACCACTCAATTCATTGGGGCGATGGCTCATGCGGTCTGCCAGGCCAACTTGGGCGAGTACTTCCTTGGCTCTTTCTTCTCGGCTTTCACGGTCCAAACCGGCATAAATCAATGGCAAAGCCACGTTTTCAAGCGCAGTATACCGCGGCAATAAATTGAATGTCTGAAAGACAAACCCAATTTCACGATTGCGAATTTCCGCCAACTGATCTTCATTGAGATGGGCCACATCCTGCTGATTCAGCGTGTAATTCCCTTGAGTTGGTGAATCCAAGCATCCGAGAATGTTCATCAACGTAGACTTACCGCTTCCAGAAGGCCCCATGAGTGCAACGTACTCATTCCTGTCAATCTGAAGGTCCAAGCCATCCAGTGCATGCACCACCTGTGTTCCAATGGTATACGTCTTGCGCAACCCTTGCAAGGAAATGAGCGTTTTCATGGTGCTAAGGTATTGACGAAATTCAAGGTCCACTGTTAGCAGTCCAATTCAATGACACGAACTGCAATCACAATAGAACGTATGTTTGGTAGCACACTTGTCGCATTCAGATTCATGAAACAGTCCATTCTCACACCCCGTATTAGCGATCTTTCTTCAGAGCATCGCTCCCTGTTGGACGAAGTTGGAAATCGTCACCGCGGCAGATCATGGGCTGAATTCGTTTTTCTCGGATTGGCTGTTTTTTGCTGGAGTGCCGCAACGGGGCAGATTCAGGTGGATCAAACCCTCACCCCGGAAGAGTATGTCAACACCGTGCTTCTTGGTGAAGGTGTTGAAGCGTTCAACGTGACGTATACGGGTGGACTCTCACAATTGGGCTATTTAACCCAAGGGGAAGATTCCTTTTCCATCGCTTCAGGATTGGTTCTGAGCACGGATGCTTCAGAAAACCTCGAATGCTCCATCAACACCTGCGACGACTGTCTCGGAGCCGCCTTCGCTGATCCAGACTTGCTGGACATCGCCAATTCTGTTCCACCGATGATCGGCCAAAACTTCACCGTAACTTCGGTCAACGATGGATGTGTCTTAGAGTTTGATTTTGTCTCCGGCGGGGATTCAATTAATTTCAATTACGTCTTCGGATCAGACGAGTACGAGACGTGGATCAATACCCAATACAACGATGTCTTCGCTTTTTTCTTGAGCGGACCAGGGATTACGGGTCCATTCGATAGCCCAGCTGGATTTCCCGATGGAGCGGTCAACATTGCCGGTGTCCCCGATACCGATCCCATTTTACCCATCACCATCTCTTCAGTCAACTCGGGCACAAACGCTGTTTACTACGAAGACAATCAAGGCGGAACCGATGTTTGCATCAACGGCTACACGGTACCGTTTACGGCAGAATACGCGGTCCAATGCGGCGCAACGTATCACATCAAGCTCGCCATTGCTGACGGCAGTGACACCGCTTTGGAGTCCATCGTGGTTTTAGAAGAAGGCAGCTTTTCTTCCAATGCCTTTGACCTGGTGGCGAGCGCATCTGTTTCTGGAAATCAGATCTTCCTGGGAGACACGACGGTGGTAGAAAGGTGCAACAATGCCATCTTCAAAATCATTCGTCCAAGCGCAACGACAGAAGACACGTTGAATGTGACCATCTCAGGTACAGCGACAAACGGTGTCGATTACGAAACCATCGATCCGGAAGTGATCATGTTGGTGGGACAATACATCTATGATTTGCCGTTGAATGTTTACGATGATGCAGAAGCAGAAGCTCCCGAAACCGTGACCATCGAGTACCTGTACACCAATCTGTGCGGCGACTCCGTCTTGCGATCGGCCACCCTGGTGATACAAGATTTCGAACCTACCGTGCTTGACTTTGAATCTCCTGTGCTCATTTGTCAGGGAGAAGCCGTTTTGGAAGTCAATCCGATTAGCGGTTACGGACCGTTTACCTATTCTTGGACTACCGGGCCAAATGACACCTTAGCAGTCAACATTATTAGTACCGATGTTGCCGGCCAAGAAACGGTTACCGTGACTGATGTTTGCGGCATACCGGTGGAGGCTTTACTCATGTATGCGGAACCGCCTGAATGGGACTTCATTATCAGCCAAAACCCTAGTCCTGTTATTTGTGCAGGGGACAACGTTTACTTGCAGGCAAATACCGCCGAAGATTTGGGACCCCTGGAATATGTCTGGTCCACAGGCGGAGATGTGCAAACGGAATTGGTCAATCTGGATACCACCACGACGGTCGTACTGACGGTAACGGACGCATGCGGAACGGAAAACATCGACAGTTTGTATATCGAAATCCCCGTTTATGATCCCATTACGGTGTATGAAGACGATGTCTGCGTGGGACTTCAGGCCCGGCTCGATCTGGAAGGAGGTTCAGGCATCTACACCTTCTTTACCTGGCAATATTCAAATTTCGATGCGAATCAGAATCCACAAGATTCCATTTGGTTGCCTGTCGACCAATCCTTAGACAGCCTCGTCACATTCAACAGTCAGTTTGGCGATTATCAATCAACGACAGAACCAGGCACTATGGAGGTTTGGGCAATCGACCAGTGCGATAGCAGGGTATCGTTCATGATCAGCCTCATAGTGTGCGACACGGAAATCCCCAATGTCTTCTCTCCAAACAACGACACCTACAATGACTTTTTCAGAATTCCGGGCATCGAAGGCTTTCCCAACTCAAGCGTTGAGATTTTCAATCGATGGGGCAATCTGGTCTTTCAGGATAATGACTACAAAGGCGGCTGGGATGGCCGGATGAATGGAGACCCCGTTTCTGATGGGACGTACTATTACGTATTGAGGCGGTCGGATGGCGAAACCTTTTATGGCCCGCTCACGATTCTACGCAAGCGCCAGTAAACGTGCAAGCACGTTGAAACCCTAACTCTGCTTGTAAAATAAGTGCATAACCACGGCATGCGGCAGCGTGATGGTCGAGATAATGATCAAGGCCAACAACGGAATGGACACCGGTATGAAATCAATCCAGGAAAGCCAAAACGTGACCATTGTGAAAAATACGCTCAACAGAGAATAAGGCATCAAGAGTCTTAGAAAGTCACGCAAGGAAAACGCATCCTCCTCCTTTTTCAAAAACTGAAATTCTTGACTCATCACGCGCAGTGAATGCAACACCACAAAATACATGGTGAAGCCAATGATGAACGGAAACAAGAAGAACGTCAGATGGATCAGAGCCAGGAGGAAGAGTTCTCCACCCAGCCGATTCCAATCAAAGGAGCCCCTCTGAATAAAGACGAAGAGCATACCCACTGTCAAGGCATTCAACGCGATGAACGCTTCAGATAGAAATGCATGTTGATATACAGCCTGAAAAACTGCGGTATCCTTGAAAAACTCGGTATACCCTATCAGCTCCTCTGTATTGTAATAAATAAGCGTCAGCAGCAACGTCAGCCCCCAAGTCAGAAACAAAAAAGGACGTAGAAATGATCGTTTCAGCTTCAGGTCATTGAGTTGACTTTCTCCAAAATGAAACGCTGAAAGCACTAGAAAAAAGACAAAACTCCACAAGGGCTCAACAAGCCAGCCGACTAAAAACAAGAGAATCAGTCCGAGATAAGCCCCGTAAAACTTCAGTTGGGATGCGGTATTCTTTTTAAAGAACAATACGTGATCAATGGCCCCATGCGGGATTCCAAAGGCCAGAATCAACACTGATGCAACGGCAAGTTGCTGTTCAATACTGATATCAGTATAGGCCTCAAATACATGGTACAGCGCATACAGGCAAACCACAAAAATGAAGGTGAACCAATTCATCTGACGAAAATAGAGTCAAGACTTGAACGACCTTCATTTCAAGGGCTCAAAAAAAAACGGAACCAATCTCGAAGTGAGAAAGATTCCGTTTTGGTGGGCGATGAGAGACTCGAACTCCCGACCCCCTCGGTGTAAACGAGGTGCTCTGAACCAACTGAGCTAATCGCCCTAAGGGGTGCAAAGATAATCCAAATTTCACGTTCTCTGCATTGTACTTTTGGTAAGGTGAAAAATATTTGGCTACATCGCATTCAAAGTTGGTTTAAATGGCTCAAGGAATCCAATTCTTGGAGGGCCGTTCATCCCCCATGGTTGTTTGGTGTGTTGCAAACAATGCACCAAATGGAAGGGCACAATCCTGCGATTGAAACCCTTCGAAAAAAATTACGCGCCGACACTACCCCCATTCAACGCTTGGACTTTGGCGCGGGATCGCAATCACATTCAGAAACAGTGGGAGATGTCGCGCGAAACTCCCTCAAACGCCCCCGCCATGCGGTTGCGTTAGGAAACCTATCCCGAAGCATACAGGCAGAGCATATCCTTGAATTGGGAACCTCCCTCGGCTTGACGACTGCATACCTCGCCAATCAATCGAACACGGTCACCACGTGTGAGGGAGATCCTGCCATTGCTGCGTTGGCAAAAGCACAATGGGATGCACTTGGGCTCACCAACATCACCCTTCACGAAGGTCGATTTTCCGACACGCTTCCTCTGCTCATGGCACAATGGAAGAAATCCAACCATCCCGGTTTTGACCTGATTTTCATCGATGGCCATCATATCGGGAGCGCATTGTTAGCGTATGTCGACGTTTTGAAACCATGGCTTCGCCCGAGAGGCGTGCTCGTTTGCGATGACATCCACTGGTCACCTGACATGGAAAATGCATGGCTGGAGTTGACCCACGACCCGCATTGGACCAATGGTGCGGACTTCTATGAGTGGGGGCTATTGACCGCCAATCCTGATTTATCCAAAGAAATCCGGAGCATCCGGCTTTAACGTCCTCTTCTGACACACGGCCATGCTCTTGTGCAGTAATTTCGCAGCATGTTGATGAAGCGATTTGGCGCTAAACAGAGAGTTTGGTTGACCGCATTCTTGGGAGCCTACATTCTATTGCAATTCAGTTGGTGGGCGTGGCTACTCATTTCGTTACAGGATGAAGCGGTCTCCATCGCAGCAGGAAATGCTCCGCAGCTGCGCGCGCGATCAACCCATATGATCCTCGGAGAAGGGTTGGTCTTTTTACTCATACTCGCACTGGGGTTTCGGGTTATTTGGAAAGGCCTCCGGCGAGACCAGCAGCGCGCTGAAAAAGAACGAAATTTCCTACTGGCCGTCACCCACGAACTGAAAACACCCATTGCGGCCATTCGCCTCGCCTTGGACACGTTGCAAAAACACCGGGTCGACGCAGAAACCTCAACCGAGCTCTTGAACGAAGCCCAAATAGGAACGCAACGACTCGAGCAGCGCGTAGAAAACATTTTGCAAAGCAATCGATTGGTTTTCGGGAAGCACTTGAGCAGCGAAGCCTATGATGCCGAAGAAATTCTATCCGAAGCCATTCGACGCAACCGCATCGGCCAATTTCGAAATCGAGAAGTCCTGTTCACGCAGGAAGGAAGTCCTCAAGGGTTGCTCGAAGGGGATCCTGATGCGCTCACCCTCGCATGGGGAAACTTGATTGAAAACGCACTGAAATACAGCCCAGAAGGGGAACCTCTCCGCATTCACATGGCATGGAAAAACAACGCCATGCTCTGTCAGATCGATGATGGAGGCTCAGGCATTCCAGCGGCAATGCGCAAACACGTGTTGCAACAATTCAAACGGGTCGAAAGCCAAAGCAATATTGAAGGGACTGGTCTCGGTTTGTACCTAGCCAACCAAATCATTGACATGCACCACGGCAAACTATCCATTGAAACCAGTCAAAGAGGAGGCTGTCTCGTCACCACTACCATACCATTCAACCCATGAACCCGACCAATTCTTCCCGATGTGCCTTGATCATTCTTGATGGTTGGGGCATTGGAAACAATGACGACTCCAATGCCATCGCGGCAGCCAACACGCCTTTTATGGACCGTTTGCTTTGCAACACGCCCAACGCCACCTTGAGGACGGACAGTGAGCATGTGGGCCTGCCAGAAGGACAGATGGGCAACAGCGAAGTGGGGCACATGAACATTGGAGCGGGACGCATCGTGTACCAAGACTTGTTGCGCATTGATCGGGCTGTAGCAGATGGGTCCTTCGAGCAAGAAGCCTCGTTGCAGCGTGCGTTCGAAGTAGCCAGCGCACCGGGTGTCCGATTGCATCTCATGGGATTGGTTTCCAAGGGAGGGGTTCACGCCCAACAAGCCCACCTCAATGCGCTGTGTAGGGCCGCAAAAAAGGCGGATGTCGGCGATTTTGTCGTGCATGCGTTTACCGATGGCCGCGATACAGCACCCCGAACAGGCCGAGGATACATTGCGGAACTCGAAGAAGTCTTGAAAGAAACGGGCGGACGCATTGCCAGTGTCCACGGGCGCTACTTCAGCATGGATCGCGACAACCGCTGGGAACGAATCAGTCGGTCATATGCCACCTTAATTCGAGGAGAAGGAGATGTCTTTGCCACAGCCGACGCAGGCATCGCCTCGCACTATAACGCGGGCACCACCGATGAATTCATACCGCCATTTGTGATTGGAGAAGCCACTCCGATTGCACCCAACGATGTCGTCATCTGCTTCAATTTTCGGACAGACCGTTGCCGTGAAATCACATCGGCATTGACCCAAAAGCCCTATCCAGAATTTGGCATGTCACCCTTGGCGTTGCACTACGTGACGATGACCAATTACGATGACACATTTACCGGTGTTCACACCATTTACGACAAGCCCAATCTCGAGCATACGCTGGGCGAAACATTGGCGTTGGTAGGAAAATCGCAAATCCGCATTGCCGAAACAGAAAAGTATCCGCATGTTACCTTCTTTTTCAATGGAGGCCGCGAACAGCCCTTCGAAGGGGAATCGCGGATGATGGCGCACAGTCCCAAAGTGGCCACCTATGACCTGCAACCCGAAATGTCCGCGCATGAGATCGTCGCTTCCATCGTCCCAGAATTGGAAGCCGGAAGACCAGACTTCGTCTGTCTCAACTTTGCCAACCCAGACATGGTCGGTCACACCGGTGTCTTTGACGCCATTGTCAAGGCAGTTGAAACCACCGATTCCTGTTTGAAACAAATTGTGGAAGCCGGGGCACATCAAGGCTACAACTTCATCATCATCGCGGACCATGGAAATGCGGACTATGCGCGAAACCCAGACGGATCTCCACACACAGCTCACACGACGAATCCGGTACCCGTTTTGATTTTATCCGACCAGGTGACCGAAGCTCACGACGGAATCCTTGCTGATGTGGCCCCCACGGTATTGAAACTGATGGGAGTCGTGCAACCGGAAGCGATGACAGGCTCGGCGCTTTATTGAAGCACCTTTAACGCCTCTGCTGCGACAAAGATGCTTCCCATCACCACGACGAGGTCCTCGGCTTCTGCCTGGTCGCAGGCCACAGTTATAGCATTTTCAACGGAAGAGTGAGCAGTCCCCCTGCGATCTACCGCATGCGCTGCCGCCTGTAATGTCGAGGCATCCATAGAACGCGGGATGTCGGCTGCGCAGAAGAAATACTCGGCTTCGTTAGGCAGTAACGACCAGAATCCGCTCAAATCTTTGTCTGCTACCGTGCCCATTACAATCAACAGGCGGGCACGTTGAATCGTCTTTATCGCGTCCGTAAATCGTTCCAAACCGTCGACATTGTGCGCGCAATCCACCAAAACTCGCGCCCCAGAATCCAACGGAGCCATCCATTCCCAACGCCCTCGATGGCCTGTCGGATGGACCGATGAAGGGCGGACCCAACTCCTCCATCCCGGCTGATCTCCGAGTACTTCCAGTATCTTATTTGCAGTCGCTTCATTTTCAGGCCAAAAAGGACCTGACTCGATGGAAGCTGGATTCGACGGGTTGGCATAGTACACTTCACTTCCTGAACGCAACGCCGCAGCTAAAATGACCGACTGTGCTTCAGGCCGCATGCGTCCCAACACCACCGGAACACCGTCCTTTAAAATTCCCGCCTTCTCCGCAGCGATGCTTCGAATGTCATTCCCTAAAAATTGCTGGTGGTCCCATCCAATATTGGTGACTGCTGTAACCAGAGGCGTTGGAAAAATATTCGTGCTGTCCAAACGGCCTCCCATTCCGGTTTCCAACACCACGACATCCACCTGCTCCTCCACAAACCAGAGCAACGCCAATCCAAAGGTCCATTCAAAAAAAGAGGGCTGATATGACCAGGTTGGCAACTCTTCTCGGAAACGATTCACACGCTCGGCGACCCAGGATTCCGGCGGCATTTCACCGCACACCTGCATGCGTTCTCTAAAATCATTGAGGTGTGGTGAAGTGAAGAGTCCCACACGATAGCCCGTTTCAGTCAAGGCATTGGAAACCGCTGTACAGACCGACCCTTTGCCATTGGTGCCTGCGACATGGATGACGCCTTCCAAGTGTAAATCAGGACGGCCCATCCTCTCCAAAACATACCTCGTTCCATCCAGATTGGCTTTGTACGCCGCCGGGCCTTGTCGTTGAAACATAGGCAGCTGCTGGAACAGCCAATCCGTTGCTTCCAAGTTCGTCATTCGAGCTCGAAGCGAATGTTCAAATATCCCCTGCGCACTGGCTTGGCTGGATCCGCCGTGAACTTGGCCGTTTTCGCCGCGCGAATGGCCAATTCAACGTGATGCGACTCGGAGAATGTTGAATTCACACGATCAAACGTTGCTGAGGTCACGGCACCTGATTTATCAACGATAATATTCACCCGAATCACCCCTTCTTGTTGGGGTTTTTCGTCCAACATGGGCTTCCCTATTCTTCGTCCACCCTCAAGTGCCCAGTCTCCATTGTCACCACTGACCAATCCCTTTCCGTCAATCTTTCCGGTTTCATTGCCTTCATTGCCTGCCCCTTGCTCACTCGCCCCTTGCGAACCTCCGCCGCCTGAGGTGGTCAATGAACTGAATGCATTTGAAAGTGCCGATGACACCGTTCGTTCAGGCTCAGGCTCAACGGGCTCAGGTTTCTCTTCAACCGGCTCAGGTTCCGTTGGAACAGCCATTTCAGATGCTGATTGGGTTGCGATGGGATCGACTGCGGGGGACTCCTCCGAAACAGATTGGGATTCTGCCGATTGGACAGCCTCCTGAATGGTTTCTGACGGAACCTCCGATTCCACATCCCCGGAAGCTTCCTCCGCGTCGCCAAGATCGGCAAACCCGACGGCCACATATTGTTCACCTGGAGGAGGATTCGAAATGGTAAACGCCGTGATGAAAAAACAGCCAATGACACCCAGAATAAACAACAGCGCTGTCACCCCAGCAGCTTTCCGCTGGTTCTTCTTTTCCACCGCTTGTCGGCGTATTTCCATGGGAGCGCTCATCCGCTTACTTCTTGGGAGTTGCGCCCAACATTATTTTCCATTCGTTGGCTTTCGCCATGCCAATGACCTCGACCGTTTGCCCTGTTGGCACAGCCGCATCCACCTGCAAATAGATCACGGGATCGGCTGTATCAGCCATGCGAATGCGAATGAGCGATTCCAAATCATCTGAGTCGACTTGGCCTCCATTGAGATAATACGTCCCATTAGGCTTGATGCTCACCGTCATTTTGGACGTTACCGAATTGGTTCCCTTGGCTTGTGGCAATTCCACATTGACACCGTTGCTTACGAGCGTTGACAAAATGATGAAGAAAATCAACAGCAAGAAAACCAAGTCCGTCATAGAGGACATGTTTCCCGTCACACTGATTTTATTGCGTTGACCTAGATTCATGAGGCTGGCTCTTCGAGGATATCGATAAACTCAATGCTCGTGGCCTCCATTTGGTGAACCACTTTGGAGACTTTGCTCACGAGGTGGTTGTATGCCATGAAAGCGATAATCCCAACAATCAAACCGACAATCGTCGTGATCATGGCTTGCTTTGTGCCGCTTGATATATCCTCAACACGGACTGTTCCCGCTTGTTCCATGTCCAAAAAGACATTGACCATTCCAATCACCGTCCCCAAGAATCCCACCATGGGTGCAGCGCCGGAAACGGTCGCCAACGAACTGAGGTTTTTTTCCAAATTGTAGATCTCGAGTTTCCCGATATTCTCAATGGAAACACTGATGTCCTTCAAGTCTTTTCCGATCCGACTGATCCCCTTGTCCAGCATCCGAGCCATCGGAGTATCGGATTGTTGACACAAATTTCGTGCGCTTTCAAAGCTACCCTGGCCAATGTAATCACGCAGTTTATTCATGAAATCAGGGGTGACGCGCTCTGCCTTCCGAATGGCCAAACTCCTTTCAAAAAAAACATAGATGGCCATGATTGACATGAGCGCCAATGGCGTCATGATGTACCATCCACCTTCCATCAATAAATCCAATAGGCTCACATCCACTTGCTGAATCACGTCAGCAGCCACTTCGGGGACTGCGCTTTCGCTGGTTCCTGCACCAGTTGTTAAGGTTTGAAGAAGAAGGGATGTCCACATGGGTAGATTGCTAGAAGGTAACCGTTGTATTGAACGGGAAAGTTCTTGCAATTATTGGACAGTCAGTTGTGACCCAAGGACAATTTTCGACGGCTCAACGTTCGTAAACCTCTAATAATCCTAGCCGCTAGGAAGCTCAACGATACATCAACCAAAAGACCAAAGCTCCTGATAAATATCCCACGATGGCCAGCAAACTGATTTTACGGATGTACCACATAAAGTCAATCTTTTCCAGCCCCATAACCGCCACTCCCGAAGCTGACCCAATGATCAACGCTGACCCTCCAGTACCCGCACAGTATGCTAAGAACTGCCAGAATATGCCGTCTTTTACGAAGTGACTCTCCCAACTTCCGGCAACCACTTCAGCTGTTGCAGGCGTGATGTCGTACATGCCCATTGAAGCGGCTACCAGAGGAACATTGTCCACGATAGCCGACAAAAACCCGATGGTCACATTGATGGCATACACATTCCCCAAGCTATCACGAAGCCACGAGGCCGCAGCCAGCAAATGTCCAATTTCCTGCAAGGCTGCTACCGCTAGTAGTATCCCCAAAAAGAACAGGACCGATGCAGAATCAATCTTCCTCAAAACACCAATGACCGACAAATGGTCTCGCTGTTCGTGATTTTTTGACCGGTGGATGATTTCAGTCACGACCCACATCATACCGAGGGAAAGCATCATGCCCATAAACGGCGGTAGATGCGTAACCGTTTTGAAGACGGGAACGAACAGAAGTCCAGCAACACCTAGGATAAACACCAAGTTGCGCTCGCCTTGAGAAGTCGGGTCCACTCGGTCTTTATTGTCCAAATTGGGCCGATCAACCTCGCCCTTCATCGTAAAAGAAAGAATGGCCAAAGGAGCCACCAAGCATGCCATTGACGGGAGAAATAAATGTGAAATAATCACACCCGACGACAGTTGATTGCCAATCCAAAGCATGGTCGTCGTGATGTCACCAATGGGTGACCACGCACCACCAGCATTGGCAGAAATGATCACGATCCCTGCGTACAGCCAGCGCGTTTCTTTGTCGGCGATGAGCTTTCTCAAAAGAGAAACCATGACAATCGACGTGGTTAGATTGTCCAAAACAGCCGAGAAAAAGAAAGTCAGCAGCGCCAAAATCCACATCAAAATGACCTTGTTATTGGTTTTGATCCGGTCGGTAATCACCGAGAAACCCTCATGGGCATCGACCAATTCGACAATGGTCATTGCTCCCAAGAGGAAGAATAAAATCGACGAGATATCCTCCATATGATGAAGAAGACGGTGCTCAAAAAAGGTATGCAAAGCCAAATTCGAATCCCCAAGAAAACTCAATTTAAACGATGCGAAATCCTCCGCTAAGTGCGCCGGAATTTCATGAATTCCCGTGACGAACAAACCCCAGCAAATGGTCCCGGTCAACAGAGCACTGGCCGCTTTGTCCACCTTGAAATTGTGTTCAAGCGCAATAAATACGTAGCCCAACACGAAAACAACTAGAATCAAGTATTCCATAAGCTCAGTTCATTTGACGCTCAATTTGCAGCGCAAATTGAGCAAGCACACCCGTTGTAAGGGAAGTTTTAATTCAAACATTGTTCATCAGCCGGGCCAAAGCAATCTCAAATGCCGTCGCTGATAGCATCGTCGTTGATGGATTCATCGCATGCGTCGCCCGCAAAGCGGATAAAATGGTGGCCGAAGTATCCTCAAAGATGCCTTCATCGGACATATCTACTTGGGCGTCGCTCATCAAGTAAGCGAAGACCCGGGCCATGCCGCAATTCGCAATGAAATCGGGAATCACAGCAACGGTGACGTCCGCTTTCTCAGCAATGGATCCATAGAAAATCTCATCATCTGCAAACGGAACGTTCGCCCCACTTGAGATCACACTCAAGCCAGCCAACACCATCCTATTCACCTGATCCTCCTGAACCAAACGCGATGCTGCACATGGCAAAAAAACATCACATGGAACATCCCAAATGCGCGCATTCACCTCATCAAAAGACAAGAGATTATCGGCCTTCAAGCTATTTCCATCCTTCTTTTCGAACAATTCGGTCACCTCTTCCTTGGTGAATCCCTCTTCTTTGATCAATCCTCCAGCCCGGTCGATCACACCAACCAGCACGGCTCCTTCTTGGGCGAGGTAATACGCTGCAGCAGCGCCTACATTTCCCCATCCTTGAACCACGACACGCTTTCCTTTGACATCACCACCGTACACGCTAAAAAAGTGACGAACCGATTCGCTCACTCCATATCCGGTAATCAAATCAGCAACTCGAAACTTTCGAGCGACGGATGGCGTGTAATTTGAATTCTCGACAACTTGCGAAACGCCTTGACGCAAGTGGCCAATGCGCTTTACTTTCTCTGCTGTCTTGGTATTGAAGTGGCCATTGAATACCCCTTCTTGTGGATGCCAAATGCCACAATCTTCAGTGATCGGTATGACCTCGTGGATTTCGTCCACATTCATATCCCCTCCGGTGCCATAATAGTGCCGTAGCAAGGGTGTTACCGCATGATACCACCTGCGCAAAACCCCTTCCTTTCTCGGGTCATTCGGATCAAACGCAATGCCTGATTTAGCGCCTCCTATTTGAGGGCCGCTCACCGTGAATTTGATTTCCATCGTCTTTGCCAGGCTGACAACTTCGCGGCGATCCAATCGCGGATGCATTCGTGTTCCACCACCGGCAGCTCCGCCTCTCAACGAATTGATAACAACCCACCCCTTGGCGGCCGTTTCGGCGTCATTCCACTCGAAAACAATTTCGGGTTCTCGCTTGGCGTAAGCCTTGAGCATCTCTTTCATGATCATTGTATGATGGATTTTTCGGCGAGGACAAAGATAAGCTGTTCACCGGCGAAGAAAACGCGGCGTGCCCCAAAGTGCTCCTCCAGAACTGGCTTGTCGAGATCCAGTGACTGAGGGCAATGCATTCGGTTCCCCCAAAACACGGAGCAATCCCAAAAATGCAAAGGCGTGAGCCTCCTTGCCTTCAACTTGTATTTCCTGCGGAATAACCACATCCACTGGCAATCCACGGATGGCGCTGCTGTTCGACTTCAAGGCATCAATCAACGCACCATTATACGCTCCGCCGCCTGTCACCAAGGTGTGTTTTCCCTCTGCGGCCAAGCGAACAACCGATGCAATGTAGGCGACCGCTGTCGCCATGAGGTCCTCAACAGAAGCATCCGGCTCCAAATCAAGCAAGGGCAATACCTCATCCTCTATCCATTCCCTTCCGATGCTTTTGGGGAGAGGCATCGCATGAAACTCCAGTGCTAGAAAGCGTTCAAACAACGCTGGAAGCACATGACCCTTTGCAGCGATGTGGCCATTTTCATCGAAAACGTGTCCAACCCGTGCAGCCAGATGATTCAAAAGCAGATTGCACGGGCCAATGTCCCACGCCACCCGATTTCCTGTCTCCTCATCGACACAACTGAAGTTTGCAATACCTCCGAGATTCAAACATCCCTCAAATGCTGCGTAGAGGTGTTCCTCGACAACGGGCACCAGCGGTGCCCCTTGCCCATGGTACGCCACATCCAAAGACCGTAAATCGCAGACGACGGGCACACCATTCAAGGCCGCATGCAAATGTGCTCCTGAACCCAATTGTCCTGTCCATCCTTCATGCGGGCGGTGAAAAACCGTTTGCCCATGAAAAACCACCAAGTCCACCTCTGAAATCCAACCCGTTGCAAGGATCTGATCCGCACACCATTGGGTCCATTCTATGCTTGTGACGAACCAATTTTCGGCAGATGCCGCAGGCAATTCCTTTAACCGATTACGCCAAGACTCCGGAAAAGGAATGCTCACAAAGCACTCCAAGATTCCGGACCAACTACCTTGTTCTTCAGATCTTTGGAAGACCGAAACTCCAATGTCCAAGCCATCCAATGAGGTGCCACTCATCAACCCCATAACATGGAAAGTAGCGGGTTCCGGGTTTGAAGAAACATGCGAAAGGCGTGAGGGAGATTTCAACGGAGGAGACATGTGTATCTTTGTGGGACGAAAGATGGAGTAATTTCTCCATTTCTGATTGGATATCCGAAAGCAAGCCAGGAAATGAACCTAGACCTCAAGGAAGAACACATTGCTGTGCGTGACGCAGCCCGTGACTTTGCACAAAATGTACTGAAGCCCACCATCATCGCACGCGACAACGCGCAACAATTTGCGACAGAAGAAATTCGGCAGTTGGGTGAGTTGGGGTTCATGGGCATGATGGTGGACGAACAATACGGAGGAAGCGGCATGGATACCGTCAGCTATGCGCTGGCAATGGAAGAAATCAGTAAAGTTGATGCGTCTGTTTCCGTTTGCATGAGTGTCAACAATTCCTTGGTCTGTTATGGGTTACAGGAATTCGGAAGCGACTTTCAAAAGAAAAAATACCTCCACCCTTTGGCCTCGGGCCAAAAAATCGGGGCCTTCTGCTTGTCAGAGCCAGAAGCCGGTTCCGATGCGACCTCTCAGTCCACGACGGCTATCGATTGCGGCGATCACTACGTGATCAACGGAACGAAGAACTGGGTCACCAATGGCAACAGTGCTTCTACCTATTTGGTCATTGCCCAAACAGATCCCGAAAAAGGGCACCACGGGATCAACGCGCTCATCGTGGAACGCGACATGCCTGGATTCATTGTTGGTGCGAAAGAAGATAAGTTGGGCATCCGCGGTTCGGACACCCATACGTTGATGTTCCAAGATGTCAAAGTGCCCAAAGAAAACCGAATCGGTGCGGATGGCTTTGGATTCAAATTTGCCATGAAGACATTGGCCGGGGGACGAATTGGCATCGCTGCACAGGCTCTTGGCATTGCTTCGGGAGCGTTAGAGTTGTCTCTGGCATACTCCAAGGAGCGCACAACTTTCGGCAAACCCATTCACCAACATCAGGCCATCGCATTCAAGTTAGCGGACATGGCGACCCATGTGGAAGCCGCTCGCCTCATGGTCCTCAAAGCGGCAGCTCTCAAAGATGCCGGTGAAGAGTATGACCTCGCTTCCAGTATGGCCAAGTTGTACGCATCAGACATTGCCATGCGGCATGCCATTGAAGCCGTTCAAATTCATGGTGGATATGGGTTCGTCAAAGAATACCACGTGGAGCGTTTGATGCGGGATGCGAAAATCACCCAGATATACGAGGGCACCTCTGAAGTTCAGAAAATCGTGATCAGCCGATCAATCCTCAAGGACTGATCCGCTCGTTGCGGGCATTCCAGACTTCCTCGCCGTCGACCGTCTGCACAATCACTTCTTCAATCCCGTCGGAATCTCGGTCTTCCATCGAAACGGATAGCCCACGTGTCATGCGGCTCATCCCTACAGCCTCGTTGGTCCCAAATGTTCGTTCTTGAATCCAGCCTTGTTCGTCCGAATAAAGCACCGTCGATGACGCAATGGATTGGGACAGTCGGAAGCACGGTGTCTGCTCTGGAGGAACGGACACGGGCGAGTCAAAGCGATCCCCTCCTGAACGCTTCAACAATCGGATGCTTCCATCATCTTGACCCGCATACAGGTAATCACGGTTGCCTACACGCAAGTGATGTATTTGAACGATTACACGCCCAGCCTGCGGCTTAAAGTCCCATCCTGGCGTGCGGGCTCCTTCCTCCCGATAGTTCAACAAATCACCATCCCCCGATCCAATCAAGATTCGATACTTTCTGTTGCGGTCATAATCGACCACCGCCGCTGCAGAAATCCCACTTGAAGGCACAATCGGATAGCCTCGGACTTCTCTTCCGAGCACATCGACAACATGAAATGCAACTTCATTGGCCAGTGCCACTTGGAACTTCGCATTTCGATATACATCCACTTCCCACACTTGCGGCGTTCGGACCCCGTCCAACTTCAATTTCCAAACCGATGCATTGTTGTGGGTCGCTTTCACTAACGGTGACTCCCAAACAACGGCCATGTCCGTCTTCAACCGGTGATTCCGGACCCACCCAAGGGGCTCAGTCAGTTCGTTCTGATCGGCTTCAAGGACTGCAGGAATTTGAACATACGATGCCTCACGCTGCGCTTGATCCCCTTTCACAATCCACGCCACGCGTTGGTTGGATTTCACCTGACCCAGTCGGGTTTGATCCGAAGTCCACTCTACAGCGTCCCAAAGTAGTGTCGTTGGCTTCGCGTCATGGAGCATCCGATCAAATGCAGTCCATGATCCGGGTTTTCGATTGCCTTCCCATCGGTACAAACCATCGCGGTGGACTTCTCCCACTCCTTGTGAATCGTATCCTGTGCTATCAGACCAACCCCAAATTTCCAACACTTCCCCAGACTGCCATTTCCAGCTCGACCACGTTCCATTCCAAACAGAAAGCAATGACGAATCAGGAAGACCTCCATGTGGAGTTCCCCAACGGGCCATTTGACATGCTACCAAATCCTGCTTGCCTGACTTCATGCTTTGCCATGCGGATAGCCATTCACTAGCTAATGGCGAAGCGCTTATTTCAGTTGATGCGGACAACCACGTTGTTTCTGTCATAACGGCATCGCTAGACGCTCCCCGAAATCGAGAATAATACATGCCCTCTGGCCGACGCTCCAGTCGAATCGCCCCATCCGCTCGTGGATGCCATTTCGAGACCATTTCTTCTGGATTCTCCTCCCATTCCTCTAAGGCTGCCGGGAGCCCTAGCAACCAACCGCCACGCCATGACTGTGCTGACCACCCGTCAGGAAGCGTCATTGGAAGGGCATACGCATGGCACACATTCAAATCCGACCGCTCGTTCACTTGAAAGAAGGTGACGATCTCATCTTGCAAAGAATCTGCAAAAACCAACCCGTCAGGCAACAACGAAGTTTGCTCCCACACGTCATATTTATCTGACGCAAAATTAGTTGGGTCCGCCAGCTCGGAAGAATTCCGTTGGATTGAAATCAACGATAACGCGCTGCCACATGCCAACGCTAACGTCAAAATCACGGCCCATATGTGTGGAGATCGCATGGAGGACAAGTTCAGGATATCTGGCTCCAATCTGGCCTTCCCAATTGAACACGTTTCAACGTTGAATTGAGGATAGCATACTTGGGGTCTGATAAATTGGGATCCTCCTCTAGAATTCGTGAAGCGATGTAACGTGCCGTGGTCAGTAGCTCTCGATCACGCAACAAATCGGCCATTTTCAAATCGGGAACGCCCGATTGCTGTGTCCCCATTAAATCTCCAGGGCCACGCAAGGCCATGTCCACTTCTGCGATTTCAAAGCCGTCGTTGGTGCGGCACATGGTTTCCATGCGCAAAGCTGCATCCTTGGACAACTCGTCTGAGGTCATTAAAATGCAATAACTCTGGTCTCCTCCGCGGCCCACTCGTCCTCGTAGCTGATGCAATTGAGCCAACCCAAATCGTTCAGCACTCTCGATGACCATGACGGAAGCATTGGGAACGTTCACCCCGACTTCAATCACCGTTGTCGCAACCAAAATCTGACTAACCCCTTTGATAAACCGCTCCATCTCAATGTCCTTGTCCTGGGACTTCATACGACCGTGGACGATGCCCAAGCGGTATTCGGGAAGCGGGAATCGTCTCGAAATACTTTCATACCCATCCATCAGGTCCTTGTAATCCAAGGTAGAACTCTCTTCAATCAAAGGGTATACCACATAGATTTGGCGGCCCTTTTTGACCTCCTCTTCCATGAATTGAAAGACCGGTAATCTCGCTGCATCTGACCGATGGACCGTTTTGATGAGTTTCCTTCCGGGAGGCATCTCGTCGATCACACTCACATCCAAATCTCCGTATGCCGTCATGGCCAAGGTCCTTGGAATCGGCGTTGCGGTCATGACAAGCACGTGAGGTGGTGGATCGGCCTTGGCCCACAACTTGCTCCGCTGGGCAACCCCAAATCGGTGTTGCTCATCAATAATCGCAAGCCCCAGATTTTTGAAAATCACTTTGGGTTCGATGAGTGCATGGGTCCCAATGAGAATGTTCACTTCACCAGATTGCAACCCTTCTAAAATTGGCTTCCTGTCGGACTTTTTCACAGACCCCGTCAGCAACTCAATGCGAATGGGCAACCCTTCCAATGCTTCTTTGAATGAAACCAAATGTTGGTTCGCCAGTATCTCCGTTGGGGCCATCACACACGCCTGATAACCGTTGTCCAAGGCCAAAAGCGCAGTTAGCAAGGCCACCATCGTCTTCCCACTTCCTACATCACCCTGAAGCAAGCGGTTCATATGCCACCCGGTATTGACATCGATCCGAATTTCCCGCATCACCCGTTTTTGTGCTCCTGTCAATTCAAACGTCAAATGGTTGGCGTAGAACGTATTGAACAATAAACCGACGTCGGAAAACCGAACCCCAGGAACATCCTTCGTTTGTTCCTTCTTTCGTTGCAACAGGGAAAGCTGCAGAAAGAGCAATTCCTCAAACTTTAGACGGTTCCTTGCAGCATCCGCCTCTTCGGGCGATTTCGGTGCATGAACCTTGCAAAAAGCAGCTTCACGGCCCGGCATCTTGAGCTCATTCAACAATTCTTGAGGAAGGACCTCTGCAACCGTGAATTCAGGATGTCCAATCCAGCTTCGAATCAACCGTGCGATTCCCGCTGAAGACATGCCACGATTGGTCAATTTTTCGGTTGTGCGATACACCGGCTGCAATCCCAAACCTTGGCGGCGTTCAAAAGCAGACTCCAGCTCCACTTCAGGATGCGAAATATTCCATTTCCCTTGATACGCTGTTGGCTTCCCAAAAACCACCACTTTTTGTTGCACTGGAATCTGCGATGCAATCCACTTGGCTCCTTTGAACCACACCAATTCCAACGATCCGCTTTCGTCTTGAAAACGTGCCACTAAACGTGATCCGCGTTTGGAGCCCACCTGCTGAATGCCTGTTATGACTCCTTTAAACTGCAGCGATGCAACATCCGAAACGATTTCAGAGACTTTCGCAAACTTTGATCGATCCTCATAGCGAAAAGGGAGGTATTCCAGCAAATCACCTGCAGCATGAATGCCCAACTCCACGCGCAACCATTCGGCGCGCTTGGGGCCCACTCCTTTGACATATTCAATGGGGGTTTCGAGGGTCAGTACCTGCATGATCTGATGAACAAATGAACCGACAACAAGGTCGGGTGGCTCAGGGGGAAAAACAACAAAGCCCTCCGAAGAGGGCTTTGTAATGTCTTAGCGCTGCACGAAAGCTCAATAACCGTTGGCTAACATCCGTACAGGATTCTCTAAAAATGCTTTGAAGTCTTGTAAGAAAGAAGCCCCTGAAGCTCCATCCACAACACGGTGGTCACAACTGAGCGTGACTTTCATGACATGGCCTGGAACAACCGCTCCATCTCGCACAACGGGCACAGCGTTGATTCCACCAATGGCTAAAATGCACGCATCTGGAGCGTTGATGATTGCCGTAAACTCATCAATACCAAACATGCCCAAGTTCGAAATGGTAAAGGTGTTTCCTTCCCAGTCGCTTGGCTGCAGTTTTTTATCCTTGGCTTTGCCCGCAAAATCCCGGACCTCTGCCCCAATTTGAGACAAGCGTTTTCCGTCTGCATGTCGCACAACGGGCACGAGCAATCCGTCTTCTACAGCAACGGCCACACCGATATGAACATGCTCGTTGTATCGAATGCGATCTTCCAACCAGCTACTATTCACAGCGGGGTGTTTTTTCAACGCAAGTGCAGCCGCTTTCACGACCATGTCATTGAAACTGATTTTGACCTCTCCCGCGTCATTGATTGACTTACGAGCATCCATGGCTGTATCCATTTCGATGCTCACCGTCAGATAAAAGTGAGGCGCCGAAAACTTGCTCTCCGCCAATCGGCGTGCAATGGTTTTCCGCATTTGACTGACTCCCACCTCTGTGAATCGTTCTACCCCTGGCGCCGCTGTATTCGAGCCATTAAAGCCTTCCACATCACGCTTGACAATCCGACCGGCATCTCCTGACCCGGGGATTTGAGAGACATTAATGCCTCGCTCTTCCGCCAACTTTCGAGCCAATGGCGACGCTTTTAAACGACCCGTATTGGCAGAAACTGGAGCTGGAGCGGCAACAGGGGTTACGCTCGCGGCAACAGGAGCCACTGGCGCGGGTGCCGGTTTTGGCGCGGGTGCCGGAGCAGGTGCCGACTTTTCTTCAGCGACTGGAGCTGCCTCAAGGGCAGACTCGAGCAATGCAGAGATGTCTTCTCCTTTCTCGCCCAAAATGCACAGCAAGCTGTCCACTGGAGCCGCTCCACCCTGTTCTACTCCGATGTGCAATAACACACCATCGAAGAAGGACTCGAATTCCATGGTCGCTTTATCGGTCTCAATCTCGGCGAGAAGCTCCCCGTTTTCGACCTCATCTCCTACTTTTTTCAGCCATGAAGCGACGACCCCCTCGGTCATCGTGTCGCTCAATTTCGGCATGCGTATAATCTCAGCCATGGTTCCGAGTGATTCGTTGTAATTCGCTGGTCAATCTTTTACGAAAGGATAATCCTCCGTCTTGTAAACGTCCTCGTACAATTCGTGCGCTTCAGGATAAGGACTCTCCTCTGCGAAAACGATCGCCTCTTCAACTTGAGCTTTCACCTCCTTCTCCACTTGTTTCAGTTCCTCTTCAGAGTTCCATCCCCGCTCGAGCAATGTGTTGCGCACATGAAGAATGGGATCTTTGTCCTGGTATTCATGCAATTCATCCTTCGTTCGATACTTCTGTGGATCGGACATAGAGTGCCCCTTGTATCGATAGGTTTGGATATCCAACAGCGTTGGACCCTCCCCTGCTCGGCCTCGGTCTGCGGCTCGCTTTACGGCAGCACAAACCAGTTCTGGGCTCATCCCATCTACTGTTTCCGCTGGCATGCGGTAACTCGCGCCGAGCATCTCCAATTCCGTCACGTTCGTTGTACGCTCAACAGATGTGCCCATGGCATATTTGTTGTTCTCGACAATAAAGATGACGGGGAGTTTCCAAAGCATCGCCATGTTGAACGTTTCGTGCAATATCCCTTGCCGAGCGGCACCGTCTCCAAAGAAGCACATGGTGACGTGATCTTCGTTGCGGTATTTGTCCGCGAAGGCAATGCCTGCTCCGAGTCCAATCTGTCCTCCTACAATGCCATGTCCTCCGAAAAGATTCCGCTCTTTATCGAACATGTGCATGGATCCCCCTTTTCCCTTGCTCGTTCCGGTTTTCCTACCGTAAAGCTCAGCCATCACAAACTTGGGGTCCGTTCCAAGAGACAATGGATGCGCATGATCGCGATAAGCTGTGACCATGCGATCACTTGGACGAACCGCTTCTGAGATTCCAGCTAGGATAGCCTCTTGTCCAATGTACAAATGGCAAAATCCTCCAAATTTTTGTTGGATATACAGCTGTCCGCAACGTTCCTCAAACTTCCGCATGAGATACATATCGCGAAACCAGCGCTGATATACTTCCTTGTTGTGCTCAATAGCACCACCGTTTGAGGCACCTTCTCCGTCCTTCTTCTTCGTGGAATTCTTGGGAGAAACCGCCTTGCTTGGTCGCTTTGCTTGCGTTGTAATGGCCATGACTAGTCAATTCTGTAACAACAAATATAGCGGGCGATTTTAGATGAATCATCCGAATAGAATAGCAAACCGCAAGAAACATCTCGCGTCGTGTATTTATGACACGAAATCACGGCTAAATCGCAGTCTCAAATTCACCTGCAATTATCCAACTCTTGGCACTATGTTAAACCAATTATAGACAGCGGCTCATTCAATTGAGAATGGTTAACTTTACCTCCTTGAACCTGCCCGAAACTCTTTCGAAATTGAACCCCATTGGCTTGGAAGCTATGGACGGTGCTGAGCTAATGAACCGACTGGATCAAAAGTTCCTCGTGCTTGCGGATTGGATTCCATCGTTGGTCGAACAGTGTAGCGAGCATTACTCGATTTTGGAGGTCAATGGCGAACGGATTACCCAATACGAGAATCAATTTATAGAAACTCCAGGGCGTGACTCGTTTGAGAATCATGTTCGAGGGAGAAAGAATCGGTTCAAAGCGCGCATTCGTCGCTACGGATCGAACGGAATCTCGTTTCTCGAAGTCAAGCACAAGACGGTTCATGGTCGAACCTTGAAAGATCGCGTTCTCCGCCCAAAGGAACAGCCTTGGAATGCGGCCTTGAATGCCAACGAGCGAAGCTTTTTGAATGAGCATTACCCTTACGACAGGGGAGAATTGACTGCCATGCAGTGCACTTTTAATCGGTGCACTTTGGTCTCTATTGAACGCCAAGAACGCGTCACGATTGATTCGAACATTCAATTCCATTCGAAAGAAACGCGTGAGGAACTCCGAGGGCTAGCCATTTTGGAGGTGAAACAAATGCGCATTGACCGACTGTCACCCATTCATTCGGCTCTCAAAAGCTTCATTGGACACCCGCCACCTTTAGGCCGGTCAACGAGTCTATCTAAGTTTGTCATTGGTATGCTACTTTTGAACCCCGAGTTACCAACCCGAACCTATCGTTCCGTATTGCGGAGTATTCGGGGACTAATTGATTATAAAGCCACGAGATGAACGAAATGCTCTCTTCTTTTTTGATTGCCTTTGGAGGCAACCTACTTTCCAGCCTTGTGCTCATATTGGGCATTTACCATCAAGTGTCCAAGCGGCGAGATTACGTATTCACGTTCATTTTGGTGAGCACAGCAATCTTCTTGCTTTGCAATTTGCTGATGGGGGTCAAAATCGACTTAGCTTTTGCGCTGGGCTTGTTTGCCATCTTTGGAATCATCCGCTACCGGACAGATGCCATTCCAATTCGAGAGATGACCTATCTCTTTGTTGTCATTGCCTTGGCTGTTCTCAATGCCTTGGCGCCCGGCTCTACGTCATTCCTGCTGATTGTCACCGCAAATATCCTAGTGTGGATTTTAACGCTGGTTCTAGACCGTATTTGGTCCATTCGCCATGTTGCTAACAAAGTTGTTGTTTACGATCGCGTAGACTTGCTACATGAAGGGAAACGCGCTGAATTAATCCGCGATCTCGAGACACGAACTGGCGTTGAAGTCGTGCGCATTGAGATTGGGAAAGTGGATCTCTTGCGCGATACAGCGGTCATCAAAGTCCACTTCGACGGGGACAAGCAGCCCGGCCATTTTGAAGGCGGAGCGAGTGAAGGATAAGAAGGGCTGCAACCTCAATCCCTAAGACTCAATCTTCTGAATCAAGACTACAGCGTGCGCGCTCACGCCTTCTTCAGTCCCAACAAAACCGAGCTTTTCGGTTGTCGTAGCCTTGATGCTGACTTGGTGCATTTCGACCCCTAATAAACCCGAAATGCACTGCCTCATCTCCTCGATGTGAGGAGACACTTTTGGAAGTTGCAAACACAACGTGCAATCCAAATTCCCTAGCTCCCAACCGCGATCCGTAATCAAATCATAGGTTCTTTGAAGCAGCTTCTTAGAGTCGATGCCTTTGTATGCCGGGTCTGTGTCTGGAAAGTGATAGCCAATGTCTCGTAAGGCGAGTGCGCCCAATAAGGCATCACATATTACATGCAATACCACGTCCGCATCACTATGGCCATGCGCCCCTTTCGTATGTGGAACTTGGATTCCTCCCAACCAGAAGGGATGGCCTTCTTTTAGCTCGTGTACGTCATATCCGTAACCGATTCGAAATGCCATGATCCTGCGCTGCTTGACTTAATCCTCCGAGTCTCCGCTGGAATTGACCAGGTCAGAGAACTGCAAACGCAGCGTGAAGCGCAGCGTATTGGCAAGCGGATTTTGCTGACGCGTTGAAATGAGGTAACTCAAATCCACTGTAAACACCGTGTACTTGATCCCAGCACCCAATGTGATGAATTGACGTGCCCCTTTTGAATAATGCTCATTGAAGAACCCTGTTCGGAATGCAAAAACACCGTTGTAGAGATACTCAATTCCTCCGCCGATGTTCCATTCTCTGATCTCTTCCCTCAAAATACTTCCTTCCTCTACCGTATACGTACCGTCTTGATTGAAGTTTACAATGCCAGGCGCATCGTAAAAGCTTTGCATCATTGCAGTTGCAACCCCAACATTCGGGTCATATCCACTCACAATGTTCACCCCACTTTCTTGATCATAAATCGGACTGGTAGGAACCAACAGTTTGTTGGCATCCGCTGTAAAAGTCAGGCTATTGTAATCATCCAACTTCATCGTCAACGCCGATCCTAGCTTCAAATTTGTGGGAATGAAGTCCCGATCCGCTGATTCTGAATAGCTCATCTTAGCGCCTATGTTCGAAATATTCACTCCCCAATTGAACGCCGCATCACGGCCTGCAAATTTGGTTCGAGGATTGGAATAAAATGCGCTGATGTCAACGGCAACAGAACGTCCTGGCTTGGAGTTCGCACCCAAGACATTTGTTCCTCCTGTCAAATTCGAATTGATGAATCTTCCCGCAATTCCGCCGCTGAATTTATCACTCAGTTTCTGACTGTATCCTACATCCAAACTAAACTCAGCAGGCTGAAAGTCCCGAATGGTCGTTCCTGACTCGTCTGTAAAGGTGATGTTACCCAAGCTAAAGTAACGAAGAGCAGCACCCCACGCTTGTCGCTTGTTGATGCGTTTGACACCTGAGAGGTAGGCCAAATTCATGTCGTCCACGAGAGCACGTAGCCAAGGTGCATAACTCAAGCTGAATTCCACTTCATTCTCACTAAAAGCCATTTTTGCTGGATTCCAGTGCAAGCTATTCGCATCAGGCGAAAGCGCCACACCCGCATCTCCCAACGCTCCAGAACGCGAATCCGGCCCAATCATTAGGAACGGAACAGCCGTTGTTATGGTATTGAGCTGCACTTGTTGAGACACCTCTCCCGGGGTCAATTGAGCTTGAAGGCCCGAAAAACTAAAGGAAAGCAGAACAGCAACTACAGCTGCGCGGTGTGGAAAAGACAACGTGTTGTTCAATCGCATGGCGACGTGAAAGGTAAAGCGCAAAATTAAAAAATCCATTATGGTCGCAGAACGATGATTTGGTCGGCATATTGCACGATTCCCCCTGTTTCTGTATTGACGGTCAAACGGAATACATAGACCCCTGCAGGCACGGATTGACCATCAGTTCCTCCCGCAGAATTCCAACGCAACGACTCGGTGCGAAATCCTTCTTGCTCCCAAGGCTGTTCCGATCGATAAACCAATTGTCCCGCGTTCGAGAAGACCTCCAAGGTCGCAACACCCGACTGGCAGGCTTGATTGTGTTCAAGAGAAAACTGAAAGACGTCTGTTGAGGGGTTCGGATAAGCCACAACCTGGCCAAGCGCCGATTCAAAATCGTCGTACACCTCGAATTCAATCTCCGCTTTGCCTTTGTTATTTTGAACATCCCACACCACCAACTCCAATTGATGGGGCCCTGATTCTAACTCTTCAAACGGATAGCGCACGGTCCCGCGGATGTACGTGTTCAAATCGGCCGTGTAGAATCCGTTCAAAACGACACTTTCGCTTGACTCCCCATCGAGCGTGGCCTTGATATCATGACCAATTCCGACACCTGCCGCATTGATCCCCCCCTCGTCAAAAACCCGTGCCAAGAGCATGGGGTGGCTATGGGTGATGCCCCCCGTGCGAAACAGCGTATCGTTCAGGAAAAGCGAAACAGTCGGGGGAGTTTCATCAAGGGTGAATTCATCATTGACGCCCCCAATAACAAAAGCTTGAGAAGCTCCGTGTGCATCCGTACTATCGGAAACAGCATAGCAACTAATTCGGCCTTCAGCAAAAGAAAAATCGATGTCCCTTGGGACGATAAATTCCAAAGCAAAGACACCGGCCTCAACGCTCGCCACCCCTTGGTGCAAGATGTTTCGGAATACTTCAAAAACATGTGGATTGGGGCCATTGTCGTTGTTAAGCGACATGACTTGAGACGGTTTGTCAAAAACCTTAACATAAACCAATCCGTCAAATTCAGGCATTAAAGCTCCAACCTCATCGCGAACCGTTCCTTCCACCAAAACAACATCCAGTGCTTTTATGGTGTCTGGCAGGGATTCTATCACCACGTTTTTACGCGGGTAGTTCAACCGAAGCGCAACATCTCCTAACAGGGTGAAGTTCCGTTTATTCGAGGTATTCGAGACTTGGGGGTCGTTTTTCGTGACACGCGCTATATCTCCTAACCTCAACGGCTCAGATTCCGTGTCTTGCAGCGCAATGTCATAAAACGCACGATTTAACTGCTGATTCGAACCACTGAACACAACGCGTGTGGTCGTGAGCATGGCGATGGCACCTCCAAGAGGGTTCATAACCATCATTTCACCAGCAGATTCGACACCTGGGTCATCAAACCGAGCCAATTCACAGGTCGCCGTCATGAATAGCGGCATATTGGTTTTGTTCTCCCACTCTTGGATCGTTGTCGTATTGAGAACACGCTCATGAGACCACCCCCGCGAACCACCATGACCGATGTAATTCATGATCAACGCCCCCTCGTTGACCTGGCGATCAATGAATTCCTGGGCATCCGGATACCGCTCCCCACCGGGGGTACTCCATTGCGGATATGCGTCTAAGTATATTTTATTGACATCGTATTCCGGGTGATTCTGAGCCAGGGTATTTGCATGCTCATCCGAATTCACCATGTGCTCATCTTCGGTCGGCCCACCATTGCCATCCATGTCATCCGCAACAAAACAAATGATATTCCTCCAGGAGCCTGAAGAGCTGGCGTTCACATCTTCGCAATCCAGTCCCGGCAAGACTGGTTGGGAACGCTTCATATACGCTTCGACTTTGGATACCATTGCATCCGCTTCAGCAGCGCTAGAGCACGGGATGCGACCGACACCAATGGCCATCTTATCGCCAATGCCCTCACCGTATTCATCTTCCAAAAAACCAAAGAAATCATCACTCACATAGCTTCCTGTTGGGCTCAAGGAGTTTTCGCTTTGATACGTGATTACAAACGGGGATTGCATCAAGTTTACCCGATTCGCGAACGTTCCATCCCCCATGATCTGCAAATACTTCGGCGGGGCTACACCATTTTGAAGCGCTCGGTCACGCAACATCATCATCAACATTTTCACTGCGGTTGGGTCTGTGCTCCCGCTTGAAAACGCATCGAATACAGCGCGTTGGGTGGTAACCAAAACACTCAACCCCTCTTCTGCATGCAGTTCTGCCAAACGCTCAGCTGCGGGTAAATAATTGGCCCGCGTGATGACAACCAAATCCGCTTGCTCCACTCCGTGCAGATCCAACGGTTTAACAGGTCCATGGAAATCAGGCGTCTTAAAATTGTACCCCTTGAACAATGCAAAGCGCCTTGGCTCATCCGCCAGAGAGCGGAAGACCGCTTCGCCAGACTCGGTATCGTCCCAAGTCACTCGTTTAGGTTGATTGTGCTTTGAAACATCCCAAATACCCAAGAGACTCTCCGCATTCAAGACAGCATATGCTACCACTGCACCCTCTTCCACTGCGTCCGCGTCAAACTCCAACTGCGATTGGGCCATGCGCAATGAGCATTCCTGAGAGATTCGGAGGTAATCAAGCCAACCAATGGCGGTTGGCACAGCTGGGTCAAAAGAAACCTGAACTTGATGCTGCGCGGTCACACCACTGCCAGTAGGCTGTCCCAAATCAAAGTTTCCACTTGCTAGATTAGCGACATTGCTCACAGAGCCGTCGCTTGTGTAGGAGGGCGATGCCACCGCTTCGACCCCATTCACGTTGAAATTAAATGTGCTCGAAGAGCCCATGGATTGGGCCGCCACCTTAAAATCCAATCGACCGGGCGTCATCGTGGCAAATGGGACATCAAAATTCACCACCCGAGAGCTGGTGTTCTGAAAGGACTCTCCAAACCACTCGCGCCCTGAACGATTGGGGCTTGCCACTTCCAATTCATGAAATGAGCGCATCCAAAAGGTCTCAATCACCGTATCCGGAGTCGCAGAGATTTCTCCACGATCCTGGATACGCGCTAAGGAATCCACGGAGTCGCTGTTCACTTCTAAAAAATACCAAGCGGAGTCACTGTAAGTGTGCCGGTCATGTTTCCATGTGCGTGCATTTGTACCTTGTATCCAAGTGTTTGGACCCTTCCCATAAAAAAACAGTGCGTCGTCTACATTCCAAACACCGTCGTCTTCTCCCTCAAACCAAATGGCCGCAGCCTCCACTCCCAATGGACGATCAACGTCGTTGTTCATCGGAAGCATCTCCCCGCCGTTGCCCCACAACCGAATCGCTCTTGGATCCAAGGTATCGGGATCAAAGCCCGCTGCGATCATCCAATTGCGATCAATTCGAAAGACACCGTCTTCAGCTATGGACAAGCGATACATATTGTCTTTCCCTAAGGGACCCTCCAACGGCCATTGTCTCTCCCGCTGCGCTCGTGGCGTGGATTCGATCGAAGAGCCCATGGCCCAATCAACCTTAACCAACCGTTCAAATACATCACGCGCCTCGACAAACCTGAAAAGCGGAGATTCAAACTGAGTGATTTTTATCGTTTCATTCAAAAAACGCCAGTGCGGTGCTGCGGTCTCCTTTTTCAAAACCGCTTGTTGACGGGCAGTCAATTCGTCCGCCGGCACTTCAATCCACGTTTCTGAATCGACTAGCCGCTCCATCCCTTCCTCAAATCCAGGCAGTTCCGCCTCCCACACAACCCAAGGAATCTCGTCAAGCCAAAACCCATCACGAGGAGCCCACTTGCCCACAGGAGCATCGGCCGATCCCATCGGCAACCAATCCACCTCCCAAACGCCTTCAACCACATTGCTTTGACCCAAATTCTGCGCACAAACGGTGCCCATTCCAATACTCAAAGCGACCAGAAAGCACCCAAACCCAGCTAAAACAGACTTTAAAAGCACGTCTATTCCACGAACGGGCATTCTAAAAAAAACTGCCATTTTTATTGATTTCATTCAGTGCAGCAAAGTTGGTTAAAAAAAAGATGCAACGTAAAGGACAAAACGTGCGTTAAAGAGAAAACGTATGCTCGAAATGCAATCTCAGTGAGATGATTTTCGGGTAGGCATTGGTTTTTTTCTTATTCTTGTGAATTCATTGGGTCCCTCTACATGAAGCAACTACTGACTATCCCCACCATTGGCATCCTGCTAATGGCGTCATTTTTGACACTGCAATCGAATACTGCGCAAGCTCAAGACCCTGAGTTTACGCAGTACTTTGCCAATCCGCTCTATCTCAATCCTGCTTTTGCGGGATCTGCTCGTTGCCCGCGTCTGACGATGTCGTACCGCAACCAGTGGCCCGCTATGAGTGGATCCTTTGTCACTACAGCTGCTGCTTATGACCAGCATGTCGAAACACTTTCCGGTGGTTTGGGCTTTATTGTGATGAACGACCAAGCGGGACGTGGCACGCTCAGCACGACTACCGCTAGTGGTATTTATAGTTACCAGCAAGCTGTTACGCGGAAACTCTCCATCAAAGCAGCCATGCAGGTCACCTACATGCAGAAATCTTTGGACTGGGACCGCTTGACTTTTGGGGACATGATTGACCCACGACGTGGATTCATCTACGAGACCCAAGACATCCCCCGCGGAGGAATGGTCCGAACAGTGGATTTTAGCTCTGGCATCATTGGATTTACGGATCGTTTTTACTTCGGAGGTGCCGTGCACCATCTGAATGAGCCCAATGAATCTTTGGTAGTCGGAACAAGTCGTTTGCCCATGAAGTACACCTTCCATGCAGGTGCCGTGCTTCCGTTACAACGCTCGGTTACCGGAGTAGAGTCTACCATTTCTCCGAACATTTTTTACCGGAAACAAGGAGAGTTTGAACAGCTCAATGTTGGTCTCTACGTCAACAAAGGCCCACTCGTGGGTGGCATTTGGTACCGAGGCATCATGTTCACGGATTATCGGGATGCCTTTATTGTGACACTCGGGATCAAAACTGATGTTGTCCAATTTGGCTACAGCTATGATTTAACGATTTCTGAATTGACCCCTTCAACCGGGGGAGCGCACGAAATCAGCATGACGATACAGTTTGACTGCCGTGGTAAGCGTTCTAAGTTTAGAACAATAAACTGCCCGTCATTCTAGTTTTAAAAACACATGTCACGGATCTATTCTCACATTGGATCCAAGCATTTGCCCTACATTACTGCAAGAAACCCATTGGAACCTCATAAAAAATGAATTGGAAGTTCACAGCCCCCATGATGTTCTTTGGTGCACTCCTCCTCACAGGATGCATCGGAGACCGTTCCGGCGCCACAGGATGGGCCTACAACGATCCTACTAACGGAGGATTTGAACGGCAACCTTTCTTTGAGCAAGAAACGGCCCCTGGATTGGTCTTTATTGAAGGAGGAACCTTCACGATGGGCCAAGTCGAAGATGACTTGACCTACAATTGGGACAACATTCCTCGGCGCGTCACAGTCCCATCCTTTTACATGGATGAAACCGAAGTCACCAACTATTATTGGTTGGAGTACCTCTCTTGGTTGCAACGCGTTTATGGTAGCAGCTATCCTGAAGTCGTTCGTCGTGCCCTTCCAGACACATTGGTCTGGAGAGAAAAATTGGCATTTAACGAGCCTCACGTAGATTACTACTTGCGTCATCCAGCTTACAGAGACTACCCTGTTGTAGGTATCTCATGGAATCAAGCGAACGACTTTTGCAAGTGGCGCACGGACCGAGTCAATGAACAATTGCTTATTCGGGAAGGCCTTATCGCCCACAACCCCGATGGCCAAATTGACGAAGATCACTTTACTACAGAAGCCTATCTCAATGGACAATACCAAGGAGAGGGTGTAGCAGAGGGACTTCGTGATCTCAGACCTGGCAGTTCAGGGTACCGAAATGTCTCCTATGAAGACGGACTGCTCCAACCAGCCTATCGCTTGCCGACTGAAGCAGAATGGGAATTTGCAGCATTGGGCCTCATTGGCAACAGTTATGCGGAACTGATTACAGACCGTCGGACCTATCCTTGGGATGGACACTACACGCGTAATGACAACGGTCGCGATCGCTCTTACGGCAATATGAATGCCAATTTCGCACGTGGACGTGGTGACTACATGGGTGTTGCTGGAAGTTTGAATGACGGCGCTGCAGCGACTGCGGCTGTGTATCAATACGCCCCCAACGACTATGGCCTGTACAACATGTCCGGCAACGTCAACGAATGGTGTCTCGACGTATACCGTCCTTTGAGCGCCATGGATGCCGAAGAATTTCGTCCTTATCGAGGAAACGTATACAGGACAAAGCAACTCAATTCTGAGGGGCAAATTGCAGATAAGTTCGATTACGTCGTCTATGATATCGATGCAGTCGACGCAGACTTAAAAGCCTACCAAAAGGCTGCTGCTAAAAACTTCATAGACGAAGAGCAGAATCTCGTTGACAATGTGTTCACATACATTGAATCAGCCAAGGCCGACCGGAAGCTGAAGCGAAACGAAGAGTCACAGGAGCAAATGGCTGAAGGGCAAGAAATCATTCTCGACAGCGACCTGCTTGTTGCTCCTGACTTGCTCAAGATTTTCACGTCGAATATTTCTTCTAATCCCGGTGAATTGCGTTACCGAGATGTTACAGTTGAAGAAAGCTTAGAACGTGACAATTACCGGGAAGCCGATAACATCGATTACCGCGATGGAGACTTTGAATCCAGCATTTACTACGGTGATGAAGGATTTGAAGCTGAAGGAAGCCGTATGTATGGGTATGGCACAACCACCATGATCAACAATCGCTCACGTGTATACAAAGGCGGAGCGTGGAATGATCGGAGCTATTGGTTGAGCCCTGGAACGAGAAGGTTCTTGGACGAAGACAAGGCCTCCGCTGCCATTGGCTTCCGTTGCGCTATGGACCGAATGGGATCTCAAGTGCTTGCCGGTCCTCGTTGATCACTCGCTAGTGACCGAATTAGAAAAGGCTCCTACTTAAGGGGCCTTTTTCTTTTCTTAAATAGGCTCCATGACAACCTAAAACGTAAATTAGCCGCATGCTCATGGATGCCACCAATTCTATTTTAACCCAAATAGATTCAGCCTTCCAAAAATCCAGTGGGGTCACTACCGACACCCGCATGGCAGAACAAGGCAAACTGTTTTTTGCTTTAAAAGGAGAGCGGTTCGACGGAAATGAGTTTGCATTGCAAGCGTTGAGCGCTGGATGTATTCTCGCCATCGTCGATGATCCAATCATTGCTGAACAATCCGACTTGTGCCTCGAAGTGCCCGATGTGCTAATTGCTCTGCAATCACTTGCGCATCTGCATCGGTCCCGTTGGAAATTCCCCGTCATTGGCCTGACCGGCAGCAATGGAAAGACGACGACCAAGGAGCTGCTCCATGCAGTCCTGAAAACCACATTTTCCAAAACTTTCGCAACGCGTGGAAACCTCAACAATCACATTGGAGTCCCTTTGACGTTGCTGGAAATTCCGGAAGATGCCGATATGGCCATCGTGGAGATGGGAGCAAATGCCCAAGGAGAAATTGCGGAGCTAGCCAAAATCGCAGAGCCCACACATGGAGTGATTCTCAACATTGGAGAAGCTCATTTAGAGGGGTTTGGCGGAATCCAAGGTGTCTTAAAGGGCAAGCGCGAGCTGTTTCGGTATTTCGAACAGCCACATTCACGCGGAGTTGAAGTTTTTGTTCATGCAGGTCAACCGGACCTCATTGAAATATCCAATTCGCTGAAAAGAACACTCTATGGAACAACAGAGCACCCTCCGTTCATTCAGGAGTCTAAATCACAAGATCATGAGTTGACCTGGCAAGGGCATGAAAATCAAATCTGGGGACCTTTAAAGCCAAAAATAACGGGTCAACACAACCATGAAAACATGATGACAGCGGTCGCCATTGGCCGTTATTTCGGCGTTAGCCCATCCGCATGTTCTCTTGCCATCGAAAGCTACAATCCCAATAACAACCGATCTCAATGGCATCAAACGGAGCGAAATTTGCTTCTTTTGGACGCATACAATGCGAACCCAAGTAGCATGTCAACTGCATTAAGACATTTTGCCAGCACACTTGAGACCGCTGAGACTCCTGGCATTTGCATTTTGGGTGACATGGGAGAATTGGGAGTTTTTGCGACGGAGGCACACGAGCGACTCCTGCATGCGGCTGTTGATTTGAATTTGGTGGTGTGGACTGTAGGCCCCCTCTTCGCGACGGCGGCCGGCGAAAACAATCAAAACGTTCGCGCCTTTCAAGACATCGAAAGCGCCCGCATTGCCATAAGCCAAGAAACGTGGAACGAACGGCATGTTTTATTGAAAGGTTCTCGCTCCATTGGGTTGGAAAGGCTCGTGAACGAACTCTAATCATCGTCTCCTCTATCAAGCGTCCTTTCATCACCGTACCTTTGACATCCATGGATTTTATTTCGGAATTGCGCTGGCGTGGCATGCTCCACGACATGACCCCCGGGTTGGAAGAACAACTGGCCCAAGGTCCTACCAAGGGCTACGTAGGGTTTGACCCCACGGCAGACTCACTTCATATTGGGAATCTCGTTCCTGTCATGATGCTGGTTCACTGGCAACGGGCCGGGCACCATCCTATAGCACTTGTGGGTGGCGCTACGGGCATGGTTGGCGATCCTAGCGGGAAATCCGCTGAACGTCAACTTCTAGATGTAGATGCCATTCAACACAATTTGAAATGCCAGCAGGCTCAACTCGAACGATTCCTTGAATTCAAGGGCTCAAATGCTGCCGAGGTGGTCAACAATGCGGATTGGTTTAAAGAATTTCGGTTTTTGGACTTCATTCGAGATGTGGGAAAGCACATTACGATCAACTACATGACCTCGAAGGATAGTGTGAAAAAACGCTTGGACTCGGGAATGAGTTTTACCGAATTCTCTTATCAGCTCGTCCAGGGATACGATTTTTTTCACCTTTGGAAAAACAAAGACGTACGGGTCCAATTTGGAGGGTCTGACCAATGGGGAAACATCACGACTGGGACGGAATTGATTCGAAGGATGGGAAGTGGTCAAGCCTTTGCCGTTACTGCTCCGTTGATTACAAAAGCGGACGGTTCGAAGTTTGGTAAGTCTGAAGGAGGCAATGTCTGGATCGATAAAAAACGGACCTCAGCCTATCGCTTTTATCAATACTGGATCAATGCCGCCGATGAAGACGTCAGCCGGTATATCCGCATCTTCACACTCAAGACGCAAGCGGAAATCGAGCGATTGGAGGCGCAGCATGCTGAAGATCCTGGAAAGCGACTGTTGCAACGAGAGTTGGCCGAAGACATTACACGGACCGTGCATAGCGAAGAGGATTTGCAGACAGCCATTGCGGCTTCCAAGCTTCTGTTTGGACAAAGCACGAAATCCGAAATCGAAGCCTTACCTGAAACCGAATTTCTGAGCGTCTTCGAAGGCGTGCCACAAGCAGAAGTCAGCGCACAATTGATTCAGGACGGCATTTCAGTGATCGATTTTATTTCTGAAGCAACCGGCTTCCTCTCTTCAAAAGGAGATGCACGTCGCGCGCTCAAAGAGAATTCAATTGGCATCAACAAGTGCAAAGTGAACGATTCGTATGTGATTACTCAAGATGACCTCATTGGAGGCAAACACGTGCTCGTGCAACGGGGAAAGAAAAACTACTTCCTCGCACGGATTTCCTAAAACATCTTGAACTAGAGGTCGAACGCCATGAGATTGCACCCGCGAACCTCTGCGTGGTCGTAGCGACCCAACACTTCGAAAGTCCCGTCTTCATAGACCCTGCCGATGTCGCCTGACGCCAAAAATGCACATGACGCAATGTTGGCCAAATCAATGATGTGCAGCCGCCCTTGTTGTCTACTTACTTTCCATTCTCTAGGGTCATCCAATGAACCGACAAGTACGTGCATCCAAGATGGCGCTTTAAACAGCCCATTTCCTTTGGACCATGCCTGCGACAACAATTCGGTCATCCCGTATTCGCTGCAAATGCCCTGATTGGACACGAGTTTACCCAGGCGATCATGTACCTCAGAGCGCACCAGCTCAGGTCCTTGCCCCTTCATTCCTCCCGTTTCAACCACGTGTAGATTCAACGTTGACCAATGACGCGCGGCGGCAACGTCCAAAGCCTCCACCCACTGAAGCAGCGCGTGGGTGACACCGATGAGATAGACATCGTTTTGCGAGTTTGATTCCACCAGTCGGTTGAGTCGACTTTCCAAACCAGGCCAATCGCGCATAAAAAATGACGTCTCCGGACTTGACTCTCCAGAGGTCAACATGAAATGACGCACCATATCGACCAAAGACGAGTCATTTCTCTCGAGATAACCCGGAAGCAACCCTAAAAACACACTCGAATGCGCCTTTCCAAAAAACAATTCAAAGCCTTTTAAGGCCATCTCGTGATACCAATCCACATCATCCACATGGTGAACAGAAGGACGGCTCCCCGATGTGCCAGAGCTCCTAAATTGCAGCGGCGACCTCCATTCTGGAGCATACACATGTACCGCGTGGGACTGAAACGTCTCCACAGGTATAAAAGGGATCTCCGCAACCGATCGCACCGCTTCCGGATCCACACCACGTAACTGAACATACTGTCCGTACACCACGTTGTGTATCGCCTGGAATCGAAACAGCCTGAGCGCGAATGCTTCCCATTTTGCCCCCCCATACGTCTCACCGGCATGAATCAGTTCTCTCAGTTCACCCCGCAAGGCTTTCACCTTGCTTTCAGCCTTAGATTGATTGGAACCTTGCCTATCCATAGCCACGAAGGTGGGGATTCCGTAGCTTTGAATCCAACCTTTGGACAATTTTTCACATGCGATTCCAGATATCTCCTTCGTTCGGATTGCTTCTTTCAGGTGTTGCAATGGCCTTCACAGGCTGCTTGCCAGATTCCGCATATCCCGACGAGCCCGAAATTCGTTTTGTATCCATCGAATCGCAGAGCAACGGAAGTCGTGAATTGGTCATCCATTTTTCAGATGGTGATGGCGATCTGGGATTGAGTCAAGCGGACACGATGCCTCCATTTTGTTCTTCCTGTGCTTACCACCAGAACTTGCACTGTGATTATCAAGAATGGCGAGACGGCGATTGGTTCGAGATTGCACTCGACCCCAACGCAGGACAGATTCCATTCTATTACCGCGTGCCCGTGGCAGAGCCTAGCGGCCAAAACCCCGCGTTGAATGGTACCATTGCGGTTACGATGTCAACGTGGTATTTGAACAGTCCGTATGACTCCGTTCGCTTTCGGATCACCCTCTTTGATCGCTCATTAAATGCGTCAAACGAGGCCTTTACTCCCGCTTTACTCAAGCCATAATTCAGGCAAATAAAAAGGGGCACCCATTGGGTGCCCCTTTCAATTCAAATCGCTGTCCTTATTCTGGGCAACCTGCACCGAACGAAGCCAAGAACTGAAGCAAATCAGACGTTGTTACAACGCCGTCTTCATTCAAGTCAGCAGGGCAGTAGTCCGTAAAGTCAAACTCGCACAAGCCGCTGTCCATTGTCGCCATGTCGTCATAGTTCTCTGCGTCTACATACGTGCAGCCGTAGCAACTAAAGTCGCATGAACCGTCGTCAAAGAAGGCACCTGCTGCGTAGTTGCAAGCCGTTCCGTCTGTACAACCGAAGGCTGACGAGTTAGGAGCTCCAGGAGTTCCGTTGTCAACCCAACTCGCTTGCCAGTTGTCTGGATCGTCATTGTTCAAATCTGTTTGAACCAATTCCAATGTCGAGCAACCACCGTCAGGGCTTTGGATCAAAACATTGCCCAAAACAGCGACCGTTTGCGAAGGCCAAGCGCCACCGTCATCGTACGTCACGGCATCGATCATGTTGCCAAATCCGTCTTCGATGCTCACCGCTTCACCACTGTTGGAGAAGTTCCCCAAATCCATCTGGAACACCTGCACACCCAAACCACTATAGTTTGCTGTACCTGCTTCCGAAACGGTCATCAAGAAATATTCACCTGGCTGCACTGTCGTTCCTTCTGGGAAGACATAGCCCAATTGTGGAGCGCCACTCGCTGAATTGTAGAATTCAAAACCACCCATATCAATGGCCATGTCATTGGACACATAGATTTCAACGAACTCAAAGTCAAAATCATCGCCTTGCGCACTGCAAGGGTTGTAATGAATTTCGTTGATCACCATGTTTGGCAATGTGAAGTAGCAGGTTTCGTTGGTCGCATTTGTAACCCCCTCCTCGTAATTCAATGCAGCAGGGTCATTACAACCGCTGATGACACACGAGCCGTCGTCTATCGTCGCCATGGCGTCGTAGTTGTCCGCATCAGGATTCATACAACCCGGTGAATCGATACACGAACCATCGTCTTCCTGCGCATACGCATCGTAGTTGCTGAAGGTCACATCGGTGCAACCCAAACGAACGACGTCTAAGTTGTCACGAGGCAACAATTTCCAAGCACCATAGGCATAGAAATTCGGTCCAGTGACACGGTAATCACGGCCTTGCTCCAACAAAGGAACATAGCTCGTACCGTCATTCGTCAACGAGTCGTCAATGGCATCGTACCCAATGTCATCAATCACTCCAACACCTGTTCCGTCATCGAGGTGCCATTCGCCGTAGCCTGCGTCCGCGTTAACACATTCTCCTGTCATTGCGATGAGAACACATTCCCATTGCTCGTCATTGATTGCATTCGGCGACAACATTTCAGCTGCAGGCAACGTGTTGCCTGAAGACAGAATCTCAAAACTACCTCCTTGGATCTGACGCAAGCCATACACTTCAGACACGTTGCCCAATACGGAGATTTCATCCCCAATGGCGACGCCGTTCCCAATCACCCAAATGGCCGACTGAGCACCGGTTCCGTCCTGAATAACAAAGGAAGGCTGACCACCTAAAGAACCTTCATCACCATAGACCGCAGTGACAATTCCTGATGTCTGCATCTGTCCTGAGAGGGCTCCAGATTGGATTTCTTGAATGGTGTAATTCGAGATGTAAACACAAGACTCATCATCTTCCGTTGCGTTTTCATCATAGTTCACAGCAAAAGGATCTGTGCAACCTGCAGTCGATGCAGAACATCCTCCAGAGAAGGTGTGCATTGCCAAGTCTGTAAAGTCATTCTGGTCCAAAACTATCCATTCGGAATCGATTGCATTGGTACCTGCAGACATCGCCCAGTCACCACCGTTACCGGCATACACCCATTCCTTACGCACCACCGTGTGGTTCTGTGTGGCATTGGTCGTTCCTGCAATTTCCCAGCCTGACCCGGGGTCTGCACCGATTTCTCCAATCAGGTCAACCATCAAGGTGTCTGTTGCTGTTAATTCGAACAATCCAAACGTATCATCTCCATTTGACAAATAGGTATAGGTCATATCCGCAACACTCAAAATAGTAGAGTCAGCAGAACCATGGGCAACGATGTACGTTCCTCCCGGTGCAATCGTCGCATCAAAAGGGAAGTTGAACGTGAAGTAATCAAATTGGTTTGACACGAAGGGATCATCCGGCGTATCGCAACCGTTGGAGCAATTGCCCAACGTGTATTGGCTCAAGAAGACTGCAGATGCTGTAGGGTTGTAAATTTCCAAGTACTTGTTATTTCCTGATCCTTCTGAAAACTCAGAAAAGAAGATGGAGCAAGCCTCGCCAGTATATTCACATGTTCCATTGTCAATGCCGGCGACAGCATTGTAATTGGCCGCGCCGGAGTTGGTACAGCCATAAAGCAAAGCATCCGCTTCTGAACGAGGCTGAATCTTAAACGCCCCGTAGGCATAGTCCAAAGGACCTGTTACCTGCCATGTGTTGCCCATCAAAACAAACCCTGTAGCGATGGCATCGTACCCACGATCGTCAACCACGCATTGGCCTGAAGTATCATCCATCCCCCATTCGCCATAACCCAGATCTTCGTTGCTCACATCTCCTGTGACTTGGACCAAAACGCCTTCCCAAACCTCATCAGAAACCGTTCCGCTCGTCAGCACTTCCGCTGTTGGCAATGCTGCATTCTGTGCTTCAATGAGAATGGAAACTCCCGTCAACTGTGTCAATCCGTTGTATTCAGATACCGTTCCAGTGACCTCAACTTGATCTCCAACAGCTACAGGCACATTTGGACCATACATCCAAATACCTGAATACTGGCCTTGACCGTCCTGCATGCTCACCAAGCTTCCGAAGACAGCCGTGATGACACCGTTGGTTACAACCGTCACGCCTGTGTAAACATCCGTGAGCTGACCTTCTTGAATCGTTGCGATCGGCGTTGCCGTCACTTCCAAGCATGTTCCGTCGTTGTAATCTGCTGCTTCGTTGTAGTTCGGAGCCGCTGGTTCTGTGCAGCCTCCTTGGCCTACAGTAATTGTTGCGACCATGCCGTTTGCGGCGTGGCTTCCAACACTGCAATCGTAGGTATAAAAGCCCGGCACGTTGAACGTGTGGCTACCAATGCAAACTCCCTCTGCACTACCTACAACTGAACTAAAGTAAAAATCTTCTGGGTTCATAAATGATTCACCCGTCTGTGTATCTGTCGTTCCATTGGCATTGTGCGTTCCTCCAACATTTTCCCACACGACCGTCGTTCCGGGTTCGATGCTGAGATCCGCTGGGCTGAAATAGAGAGAACCCGTCGTGACGACCACTCCTTCTACGTTGCATGCATTGTCAAATGTGCAAGAGCCATCATCCTCAGTCGCTGCACCATTATAATTGGTTGCATTCTCATTGGTGCAACCCAAAACGGCAGCGCCACAAGTTCCTGTCCACACATGGCTTCCCAAGTAAGACCACTCGTTTTGGTCGTAAACAATCCACTGCGAGTCATCAGCATCCGTTCCTGCTGCAGAAGCCCAGTCGTATCCGACTCCGGCATTCACACCGCCTTTACGCACCAACGTGTGGTTTGCCGTCGCATTCGATGTTCCTGCCACCTCCCATCCAGTTCCTGGATCGCCTTCAAAGTTTCCTACAATGTCGATGAACGTATAGTCCTCTTCAGTTCCGAAGACCAAGGCATAACCGTCATCACCATTGAAGTAAGCATTCCCCGTTTGGTCGGTTTCAGCTATGATTTCTGCCCCTGAGCCTCCGTTCGCCCAAACGTAAACATCGCCTGCTGCAATGGTAGCTCCGTCGGAAAATGTGTTCCAATATTCATGGACACCGAGTGTCGTTGGAGCATTCCCTACCGACGCTATCGCGTAATCAGAAAGCGCAATGGCCTCCGAAGTCGGATTGTAGATTTCCAAGTATTTATTATTTGAAGAGCCCTCTGCATATTCAGAGAAAAACAGCCCACATTGGGCAGAAGCAACGGTCGCTGTAAGAACGAATAGCGTTGCAAATAAGAAGGATAATGAGCGCATGTCGTGGGTTTTAGTTCGACAAAATGGTGCTGCAATCTAGCAAATTATCCATCAAAAATTAGACTTATTGAAAACTTATTTAATCGCCCAACAAATTGAAAAATTCGTTGAACGACATAAAAACACGCTTAACATTTATGATCGTGTCAGCGCCCTCCAAATAAATGTTCGGCTTCGGGCAATTGACGAAAGCTTCGACGATGGTAAGAGGTCACCCCCATTTTCCGAATGGCATCGCGGTGAGCGCGCGTGGGATACCCGGCATTCGTCTCCCAACCATAGCCCGGGCATTCCAACGACAGAGCACGCATCCTTTCGTCACGATGTGTTTTAGCCAAAACGCTCGCTGCCGCAATCGACGCAAAGCGCGCGTCTCCTTTTACGTAACATTCAAAAGGAGGCAATCCCTCTTCTGTGCGAAAGCGGTTGCCGTCGATGAGTATGAAATCCGGAAGGCCATTGAGCTTTTTTACCGCTCGCCGCATCGCAGCAAAGGAAGCCTGCAAGATGTTGATCTCATCAATTTCCACGGAATCCACAAAGCATACAGCCCAGGATTTTGCCTCCGATTCAATTCGTATGCGGAGTGCATCGCGGTTTTTCTCAGACAACTGCTTGCTATCATTTAACACCCCTTCCTCGCACAATGCATTCGCCAAGTCAGGGCCCAATACGACCGCACTCGCTGTCACCGGTCCGGCCAAGCATCCTCTTCCCGCTTCGTCACAGCCAGCTTCCAATCGACCTTGCTCGATCCATGGTTTCAGCTTCATGCCGGCAAGATTTTCAGGATACTTTGCCATAGCAAATCGGCCGAGAGATCCCATGTGAAATCCTGAGCGCGATCCAAACCTCTCCTCACACAATCCTGACGAAATGACTCATCTCTGTCAATTCGTGCCATCCATTCGGCAGCATCCTGCGCATCGTCTGGCGCAACCAACGCCGCTTCAGCTCCACCGCACACTTCGGGAATGGACGTCACGTTGCTCGCGATGACGGGAATCCCACAGGCGAACGCCTCGACAATGGGGACTCCAAACCCTTCGAACCACGGCAAATACACCAACCCAAGCGCTCCTCCCATGGCCAAAGCCAAATCGACTCGATCCAATCTTCCCACCCAATGAACGTCGGCCGAGGCGCGCATCTCTTCTGTCCACATGCTTGATCCGACAACAACCAAGTATGCCTGACCACCCCCTGCTTTATAAGCGGCAAATGCAGCCAACAGTCCTTCAATGTTTTTTCGAGGATGTAGACTTCCCACGAAAATAAAATAAGGACTCCCCTCAGCCCATCGCTTGCGTTGTGACGCTTTCAGTTCTTCATCCAAAATAGCATAGACTGAGGCCGGCGCATTGGGAATGACATCGATCCGATGCTGTTCCAAGCCAAATTGCTCGACCAAGTCGTTTTGTGAGTACGCAGATACCGTGGCCAATCTTGTCGCAATCGATGCAAACTGAGGAAATCGAGTTCGGTAATAGAGCGCCTCACGCGGCGGCATCCACTCGGGGTGGTGCATGAAGTTCAAATCGTGCATAACGGCCAATTGAGGAATGCTCGTCCGGCGACTCAGAAAGCCATCCGTCGAAACAAACACATCGGCATTCCAGTGACGGATAGCCCGTGTCACACTGTAATCAAACCACCAATCATATAACATGGGTCGACGAGCAGGAGGCCAAAGATGCTTGACCTCTACATGATCTCCGTAATCAAACATGCTATCTGGACGCCGGTCAAAAAGAAGTAAAAACTGATGCTCCGGATGGGTCGCCGCTATTCTAGAGAAGCATTCATGGGTAAACCACCCGATGCCTTCCAATTTATTTGCCACCAGCAAACGAGCGTTTAAAGCAATGCGCGCCATGCCTGCTAAGATAGGTTGACAATTCTCTGTGCCATATACCGTTCTTTGCATGCAAGGTATTCTTGTCCCTTCCCTCCATGAAGCAATTCCTTTCCCATTTGTCTTTGTTGATGTTGCTCAATCTGCTCATCAAGCCAGTCTATTTGCTTGTGGTGGACACGCGCATTCAAGATGTGCTCGGACCAGAGGAATTTGGAAGGTACTTTCCTCTGTTGAGCTTGAGTATTCTACTCAATATTGTTTTGGATGCTGGGTTGTCCAACCACATGACCCGATTGATTTCCAGTCGCCATGCGGGCTGGCAAGCCGCTTATTCAGCAGGGTGGAAGGCCAAAGGAGTCCTGATCCCTCTTTATTTCATCGTATTGATGGCTACGGGATGGGCGTTAGGCTACCGCGGAGAATCGTTGGAGTGGCTCGCTTGGGTCGGTTTGAATCAAGTACTCTTGAGCGGAGTACTCTTTATTCGCGCTGGGCTGCAAGGGCTTGGTGCGCACCGCACCGACGCCTGGGTCTCCATCCTTGATCGCTCTTTGCTGCTCGTCGGACTCGGGATTTTGCTTGCGATTCAACCCGGCTTTCAGATTGTCTGGTTACTTGGTGGCACATCCATCGCTCTTCTGATAGCCGGTTGTCTGGCCCTTTGGCGTCTCCGCATCAATCGTTTGGTTGCAGAAAACACCGCTTCCGAACCCACAAACATCTGGACCCAACTCGCGAAAGGCTGGCCGTATGCGTTACTCTTTCTGCTGATGATGACCTACCACCGTGTGGATGCTATCATGTTGGAACGATCGGCCACCAACGGAGCCAAAGAAGCCGGTTGGTATGCGATGAGCTATCGATTATTCGAAGCCGCCAACATGATTGGCTACCTCTTCGCCACCCTATTACTGCCTTACTTTTCTCGCATGCTGGCGAACAAAACGGATGTCCGCCCTCTGGCCATTGGAGCCAGTCAATTACTGCTCGTTGGCGGTGGCGCTGTCGCTTGGACAGCTTGTTTTTGGCCCGATTCCTTTCTTCGCTTGTTTTACGACCATGAGATCGCAGAGGCTGCTCCCATTTTACCTTGGCTCATGGTGTCATTCGCCATCTTCGCTCAAGGGTACGTCTTCAGCACATTGTTGACAGCGCGAGGCAATTTACGATTACTGAACAGCGTAGCTGCGATCGGCGCATTCGGAAACATTGCACTCAACTTTCTTTGGATCCCTGAATATGGAGCATTGGGATGCGCAATGGCCAGTGCTTTGACCCAAGCTTTGGTGGTCATTTTACAATGTATCGCATCCGTGCTAAAGCACCCGGGGTCCGCCTGGTGGAAACTGGTGAAAAGCTTGGCATTGCATTCTCTTCTTTGCGGCGCAATATGTGGCATCGGACTGCGTTGGGATTCCGATGTTTGGTGGATGGTCCCTGTCATACTGCTCGCCTGCCTTTTGGCCGGATTCATTCCTGGAATCATGGATGATTCCACCTTACGTTCGCTGCTGTCCACTAAGATGAATACCTTTGCTTCCTCCAAGTTGAAATCTGATTCATGAACGAAAACCAACGCCTCGACTCCAGTCACTTACTGCACTTCATTTTCAATAACCGAAAGAAGTTCTTCCTAATTGGCGTCGTTACAACCGCTTTTGCTTCGGTCGTCTCTTTGATGATGACGGAACAATTCCAAAGCTCCGTCGTGATGTTCGCAACACCACAGCACTCGATTGGCGAACAATTCTATGAAGAAGTCAAGCGGAATGACTTACTCGAATATGGCGAAACAGAGGATGCCGAACGCCTCTTGCAAATTTTGAATTCTGACCGCATTCGATCGCGCATCATTGAAAAATATAACCTGTGGCTCCATTACGACATTGAGCGCAGCACACCTGGCGCGCAAGCATTACTCGGAAAAGAATACAACTCCAAAGTCGATGCACGGCTGACCCGCTATGGGTCCATTGAGGTCAGTGTATTAGACCACGACCCTCAACGTGCTGCCGATATCGCCAATGACATTGCGTTCTTGGCCGACTCGGTTTCCAATCGATTGAGGAGGGACCGGGCAAGCGTTGCGTTGATCTACGCGACCTCTTCCTTGCTTCAAGTGCAAAATGAGATTCTGGACATGGAAACGCAACTTGGCAAACTGTATGAGCTTGGGGTGTATAATTTCTATACACAGATTGAAGGATTGAATGAGCAGTATGCCACGGCAATTGCCAAAGGCTCAACGGGCAATGCTGAAAAAATCCGACTGCAAATGGCGGAAATCTCTCAATATGCCAACACCTTCAATAAGTTCTCTAACCTCATCAGGGCGGCGTATGCACAAGAAGCCATTCTCAAGAAACGATACGAATTGATGAAGTTGGATGCAGAAACAGAAATGCCCTCTGCTTTCATTGTAGACTATGCCGCTCCGGCTGACAAAAAAGCCAAACCAATTCGTTGGTTGATTGTCGTTATGAGTGTGGCCAGCGTATTGGTCTTTGCAATGCTCGCCTTGTTGGCAGCCGAAAATCTAAAGTCGACCAAGACAGCGTGATGGCATCGAATCCGATGCAACGACTGGCTTACTGGGCCATTGGAACCTTCACTGTGGCATTGGCTGCAGCCATTTATTTTGAATGGCCTTGGCTGGCCTTTCTTCCCGCCGTCTTGTGGATGGCCTGGATGGCGTTCGCGCGTCTTGACATCCTCATCTTGGTATTGGTGGCTTGCGTTCCGCTGAGCTTAAGTCTTGAAGATTTAGAACTTGGCGGCATTGGGTTGTACCTGCCCACAGAACCACTTTTAGCCGGATTGTTAGGTCTGTTTATCCTGAGAATATTCAGGGGATGGCCAGTAGATCAGCGCGTTTTACACCATCCATTTTCACGGCTGGTGAGCATTTCATTGGCCTGGATTTTAATCACGTCCATTACGAGCTCTTTCCCCCTCATTTCTTTCAAGTTCTTCGTGGCTCGCCTTTGGTTCGTTGTTGGCTTTTTGTGGCTTTTGGCGCACTTTTTTGTCCACCAACCAGCACACCGACACAAGTTCATCATGGCCTATGTGTTTCCGCTGTGCATCGTCGTCGTGTATACCGTGATCCGACATGCTGGATTTGGATTTGAAAAAGATGCCGGTCACTGGGTCATGAAACCGTTTTTTAAAGACCACACATCATATGGAGCCGTATTGGCCATGGTCACTCCGCCCCTTTTCGCTTTGCTCTTTTTCAAACGGTTCTCCCCCTTTATCAAGGCATTGCTAGCTGGAGCTTTGGCCATCATTGTTGTCGGTCTTATCCTGTCCTATACACGAGCAGCATGGGTTTCACTTGCGGCGGTTGCAGCACTTTGGGGCCTCATGCGTGCGGGGTTTCAATTGAAAACGCTCCTCTCCATTGGGGCCATTGTGCTCGCGTTCGGATGGATTGCTCGAGACACCTTGGTCATTCAGCTTGAACGAAACAGCCAAGACTCTTCGGATGATTTGTCTGAACACGTCGAGTCCATTTCAAACGTCTCCAGCGATGCTTCGAATCTAGAGCGTCTCAATCGTTGGAACGCGGCGTTGGCTTTGTTTTCGGAACGTCCAATCGTCGGGTGGGGAGCTGGAACTTACCAATTCGTTTACGCCCCATTTCAGCGTTCGAAGGATCGGACCATTATCAGCACAAACAATGCAGATGGAGGAAATGCACACAGTGAATACCTCGGACCATTGGCCGAACAGGGGTTCCCCGGGTTGCTTTGGGTACTGGGTTTGCTGGGGTTTTGCCTCCATTGGGGATTCCGGTTGCAACGCGTCTTGTCCGAACGAGAAGACCGCCTGCTCGCCATGGGCGTGTTTTTGGGACTCATGACATACTTCGTTCACGGAGTCCTGAACAACTATTTAGACACCGACAAAGCGAGCGCCCTATTCTGGGGATTTTTTGCGGTCATGCTCGCTTTGGATTTGAAAGCGTCAAGACCTCGAGAATCAAAAGAAGACGTCCTCGCTTCTACTTGAAACGGGCGACAAGCAAGGCTGTGTCGTCAAAACGAGGCTCGTCACCTCTGAATGTCTCAACCTCATCTAACAACGCTGCCTGAATCGTTGTAACCGGCATTCCACGGCGCTCACAGATGATATCTTCCATACGCTGCATGCCAAATGGAATCCCCTCTTCATTCTCCTGTTCCACCAAGCCATCGGTGTAACAAACGAGCGTACTTCCCCGCTGCACCTTTTCGACACCCGATTCAATCGAAGGAATGTCGTGGAACATGCCCAACCCAACAGACCCTAGCATTAGCTGATTTGAAGTGCCATCTGCTGCTGTGAGAACAGGGGGGTTGTGACCGCAGTTCACATAGCGAAACTCACGGGTGGTCCGATAATAAACCCCTGCGAACATTGTGATGTACTTCTCTCCACGCGCATTCTCCATCACCCGCTTATTCAACCTCATGACGGTCCCCTCTAAATCGTCCGGTTCATATTGGAAAATCGCTCGAACATTGGCCTGGAAGTTGGACATCAAGAATGCTGCTGCAATTCCTTTTCCACTGACATCTGCCATGCAAAATACCAAGCGTTCTTCGTCGACAGAAAACACGTCGTAATAATCACCCCCAACTTCATGGTGAGGCTGGTAGTAGGCCGTAACATCGACATCCGAATCCGCGGGCCATTCGGTCGGAACAAGCAAAGTCTGCATGTCCGCGGCCAACTCCAACTCTCTGCGTGTCGCTTCTTGGATAACCCGTTCTTCCTCCAATCGTTTGTTTTGCAACGCAACGACAAGAACATTGGTCAGCGTTTGGATGAAGTTTAAATGCTTCACAACCGGACTAACGCCGCGCCCTTCAGAGGTTTCACCTGCGAGTAAATAGGCTAGAGGCATTCCGTCGTGTGTCACAGGAATGACCACATCAAACTGCTGAACTCCTTTTGAAGAATTGAGAGAAATTCGCCCTTCCTGCTCAAAGAAAGAAGAATCTGTAATCTCTGGAATGTCGCCATCCACGCCTGTTTTCAGCAAGCACCTCCACTCTTCATCAAACGCGTAAAGAACCAGTCGGTTGATTCCTAGAAATTCCGACAAACTCTCTCGGTACATCTCGAGCAGCTGTTGATCCGTCGCCCGTGAATTGATTCCACGCGTAACCTCTAACAAAGCACTGAGCTTGTAGTCCTGAACTTCAAGACGCTGTTCGAGTCGCTGAACGCTATGAGCCATGGTTACTTCTTAACACGCTCGACGTACTCCTTTGTTCGCGTATCGACTTTGACCTTGTCCCCTGTATTGATGAACAAAGGCACCCGGATTTCAACACCCGTATCCGTTGTCGCGGGCTTCATCGTGTTGGTAGCGGTATCTCCTTTGATTCCCGGTTCGGTGTAGGTAATCTCCGTCTCCACGTGCGTCGGCAAATCACAACTCAACACCCGTTCTTCAGCAGCGTGAAATTGCAATTTGCACACCAGGCCATCTTTCAGGAACTCGGGGGCATTGATCACAATACTCTGAACCGGAATCTGCTCAAAGGTCTCCAGATTCATGAAGTAAAAGTTGTCATCATCGTTGTAGATGTATTGGTACTCATGCACCTCTATGCGGATGGGCTCAATTTTCACTCCTGAATTGAAGGTGTGGTCTACCACTTTCCCTGTTGAGAGATTCTTCAGTTTTGTCCGCACAAAAGCGGCTCCTTTTCCAGGTTTCACGTGAAGAAATTCAATGACCTGCCACAATCCATGATTGTGATTCATCACCAACCCGTTTTTTATATCGGCAGTCGTAGCCATGGCGTTCTCATTTTCGCTAAGATACCATCACAGCGATACAGTCAGGCGAAAATCCATTGCTGTTTGCACCGGGCCTTCCGTTGAAAAACCCAAATAGGTATTTGTCAAGCGATCTGACCTCAAAGCACTGTGTCCAGCCCATTGAACCGTAAACCAATCATTCAATTGATAAGAAAGCCACCAACTGAGTCGACTACCGGTACCTGTCATGATGCGCGAACCCACTCCATATAGTGTCGGTTCAGAGCCATAAAGCTGCAGTCCTTCTGCGACTCTCCAACCCGACGCAGCGACTTTCCAGCGCCACTTCACCCCCTTGTCTTCAAGCCAATATGTCAACGCGAACCCCGATCTCATCGGAGGGTTTTGTGCAGCTACCCAATTCACTTGGACGCGCATTTTGTGTCCTTCCTGGGTCCATTGCCATCTCAAGGCATGACGAAAGCGGGAGGGAAACCAGCCTTGAACGTCAGATTCAGCATGGCTTTGGAGTTTGTACTGAACCTGAGCATCCGTGTCTACACGCAACTGAATTTTACACTCGAGGCGCATCGATTTCGTCGTACGATCCAATGCCGATGTTACCGTTTCAGCTCGCCAAGACCCACTCCAATTGGATTGAACGCCCTCCATTTTTTGCCCCCCCAAAATCAACCGAATGCCTGGGTTGGACTTGGAATCATTCCATCGTAACGCGGGATGAGGATGTTCCTGATGTTTTAAAGAACCATAGACATCCCAATCACGCCCTAGACTTTGCAACCAGGTCAAATGGACTGCATGGCCCATTGCATGGTGCATGGTCTCCACGGCCCAACGCGTGTTGTTCCAATGTCCCTCCGCATGAAGCCCTAGCCAGCCGAACCAATGTTTCAAGGAGTCCTTTTGAAGAAACGTGCCCCCCTCTCCAACAATCCCAACAGCCCCCCAATTGGATTGACGGCGCACCAATTGTGAGCAACGCAACTCTCGAATGCGTGTCAAGCCATCCGCCGAATTGGCGTCAAGCCATCCAACATTCCGCCATTGAACGGGACCTAAAGCGCCCTCGTCATGCACATGCCCTGCAACAGAAACACTTGATGCAATGCGCCATTTATTCGCTTCACCTGTCATCGCCAACCCACTCCGATGATTGCTCGATACGGCTCCCCAAGTCGGGGTCAACCAATGTGCCGTGGGCAATGCTCCGAGGGATTGATTCAACGCGTCATAGGGACTTTGGTCCCACACATTCAACCCCATTCCCCAGCGCAAAACATGGTCGCCCACCACGAACTGCATTTTTTTCCTAGCCCTCTTAAAGGTCGCAAATCCTGCAATTTGCTCGAGCCCCTTCGATTCTAACCCCCGATCTAACCGAAGCGCCCAATGGCCCGACTTCTTTAACCGTACCGATTGACTCCAGCGGCTCTCCATCAAGGCATCTGGCTTCGGAAAAACAACGCGCGCGTACAAACTACTTGTCCGATTGACCGACTTACGATCCACTTGCCCTAAAACCCCTGAGCACAGCAGAAGCCAGGAGGCCTCTTCCTGCAGAGAGGCAATGGATGACGGACGCAATCCTCGAATTGCGCCAGCCTCTTGAGGCACGACCGGCCGGCCATACAGTTCGATGTGATGTACCACACAAGCTGCTTCATCCGGAGTCCACACACCAAAGACAACCTGTTCTTGCAGAAACCGTTCCAACGCATCTGTTTGTCCAAAAAGACCGGACGGAGAAAGACACAAAAAACAAACAGCACAACGAACCCAATTCAATTGACCCCCTCTTTAGAATAAGCCCATCTGGCGCGCCATCCTCCCAAGGGGACCGGAGCAAGCCCGACATGCGCAGCAAAACCGTCGATGAATACCCGGCAGTTTAACCCCCATATTCGAGGCTGCCATTGACCGCTAAATCCGACATGAATCGCTTCATGACATTGTAGAAACACCTTCACCTCAAACGTCCACGCAGGCTCCATCCACTGCCAAAAAAACTGCATCTCTCCACGTTCAAATTCGCGGACAAACAATCCTCCAAAACGCAAATTTGACCCGGATTGATTGTCAGATGAACGTAGCGGACTTGACCATTCAAGGAAAGGATGCCATGCGTTTGACTCAGCGATAACTCGCCCTTCCATTCTCCAGATCACATGCCAAGCTGCTCGATCATTTCCGGGGTATTCAATGCGACTAGCTCCTCCAAACAACACCAACCCATGCTGCTCTCCCCATGGAATTGAATGCCCCCAAAGACCGCGAACATTCCGATACGGATTGGCCCAAACACCATCGACACGAATATGCGTTTGCCTTCCCAATGGCAAGGCAAAGCTTGTCGCAAAGGCATCTACAGCAGTCCAGTGCTCGAATGCCCAAGAAGACTCCGTCCAATTCAAATGCTCCAAGGGACTAAACCCCGGAAGCTGACCGCATGAGATGACTTCATTTAAAATGAAACAAACTGACATGCATGTTCTAAAAAACGCTGTATTCTTCATCCGCGATCCCATTCAATCAATGGAACAATTCAGCGGTCGCGTTCGACCGCTGAATTGCCATCTATTGAGGTCTTGCCTGTTGTTGACCCTGTGCAAACAAACACATATGTCTCGCTACCTAGCGCGACGATTTGCGCATGGGGAGGGTTGATTTACAGACGAATACAAATTTATTCCGGGAGGTGTGAGTCCGAATCGCTCATTTGACCGGCAATGGAGCTTGGCGGGTCAATCCACTGCAGATTTTCAATGATTGGATTGGCTCCAGGGGAATCCCAAGAAAGCCATACACCGGAGGGGTCATCGAGCAACACGATGGTCTTGGCCTCTCCTCCTTCCAAAACAATTTGCAAGCGACTGCAGGCAGCACGATTGAATTCCCCGCAAGCCGCAGATTCCGATTCCGATTCCGCATCGAAATACACCAACTCGGCATTTCCTGAAATATCAATGTCTCGCAGTTTTCCACGCTGAAATTGCCCGAGCAAATCCCTCCCTGCAATTTGCTGATAACAGGAGTCTCCCGCCGGGTTCATCAACCCCACATGGCCCCATGCGTGGAGTCGATCCGGAGCATTTTCCCGCATGCTCAATGTCACAGAATCAGCCCTCAGGAATTGCCCCTCCAACCACAAATGAGGCGCGTTCCTTAAATCAATGACACTATCTACCTCATTCCAGATTAGCGTATCGCACAGCGCGATGGCAGCGCCTTGCTCCATTTTTACCCGAGGCCAAGCAAGGATGAATTGAGCTTCCAACTGCAAGGTATCCGCTTGGAGAAACAGCGTGTCGGAACCACTCGCATCCATCAGTCGTGCAGGTACATTTTCATTCCCATATAAAAAAGACGTTCCTCGCGATGACGCCGAAGACTTCTTGAATTGTTTCGCCTGCTCACCTTCCAACATCCACTTCCCTGTTGTATCCCGAAGAACGACATGTCCCCAAGCCTCTCTTGGTGCCAAGGAGTCGGCCGGCAAAACCAAGCTGTCCCCTTGCAGCATCACGTCATCTTGGCGCACCCATGCATTGCCGTCAATCACAGTCCCACCAAACCATCCTGAACGGGTGCTCCCATTATAAAGACCCCGATAGCAATGCATTTCCAACGATGAATCATTGGAAAGGATGATGGATCTCCCTAAAAACTGAATGCTTTCTTCTGCTTGAAACAGGTGCAAGGAATCCGATAAAATTCGGTCCTGGGCATCGATGATGGAAACCTCACCTCCCAGCATGAAAACCGCAGGCTTTTCCACCCATTTTCCCTGTTGAAAATCAATGCGAGTAGCTTCTTGACGTATGACACCGCCTGCGTCAAAATCAACGGTTCGCCGTTCCATGTTGTAACGCAGCTTTGGAGCAAACACCTCCCCCAAATCGGCCTTCATAACCACTTCACCATCACTCCCTGACCACGCCTCAACAATTTGAAGCGTCGGATTCATTTGCATCACGGCAGCCGTCATCGTGCTCTCGGAATCTTCCAAGCGCACGTTTCCCATCGTTTTGAACCGCCCATCATCATAACGCCAGGCACTATCACAGTAGAGATACATCTCCTTGAATTGCAAGGTGACATCCCCCACAAGTCGCTGTACGTCAGGCTGAACCATGTCCCGAAGTATCACATCCGCTTTTAAAATCTTAACGCGAGGCGCCGGTCGCACCGAATCTTGAGACGCTTGACCGGAAACTAAAAAAGGCAGCACAAGTGCAGCGATAAGGAGTAGGAGCGGCACTTTCATACCCTGATTGATAAAAATATTGAATTTCATCTGCCTGCAAGTTCCATCGAAATATTTGGATTCCTACCTTTGCACTCCTTCTCAGGACTGCGGGTGTGGTGAAATTGGTAGACACGCTAGATTTAGGATCTAGTGCCGCAAGGTGTGTGGGTTCGAGTCCCTCCACCCGCACAGCCTGGGAAGAAGCAACATACAACCACGGAATCAAGAACGAATTTCAGTGCAGATTCGTACCTGACCAATCCCCACTGAACCATGCAAATCAACCGGAACAACATCGATGATTTGACCGCTACTTTGACCGTTACTGTTGAACCCAGTGACTACGAAAATCGCGTTGACAAGATTTTAAAGGATTACCGCAAGCAGTCGCAAATCCCTGGCTTTAGAAAAGGGAAGGCGCCGATGGCGATGATTCGAAAGCAATATGCCACTCCCATTCTCGCCGAGGAGATGAATAAAATCATTTCAGAGCACTTGGGACAGTATATCCAACAGGAAAAACTAGAAATCCTCGGCAACCCTATTCCACAGACGAATACGGAATCCTCCGGGGACTGGGAAAAACCAAGTTCGTTCACCTTTGCTTATGAGATTGGTCTAGCCCCAACCATTGACTTGACCTTCGGTCGAAGCGCAAAGTTTCCACGGCACATCATTAAAGTGGACAAGAAGGCCATCGAAGCGAGTGTGACCGACCACAAACGGCGACACGGTGCCATCAGCGAGCCGGAAATGGCCAATGACACCGATTTGCTCATGGGGACTTTCACCGAACTCGGATTGGACAACGCTACGTTGGAAAATGGAATCACCCATGACTCCAACATTGCATTGGAACACTTGGATGACAGGAGAACCAAGAAGAATCTCGTAGGCGCAAAAGTGGGCGACACGTTCGTAGTGGACCCGCACAAAGTTTCGCACAACCATGACGACTTGGGCAAGTTGCTCGGAATCACCCACGATCAAGCGCATGACATAAAAAGCATGTTCTCATTTGAGGTCAAGGAAGTCAAACGTCTCGCTCCGCATGAAAACGATCAGGCGCTTTGGGACAAGGTCTTGGGCAAGGATGTCGTGAGCTCTGAAAAGGATTTTCGCGAAAAAGTTTCTGAGGAGCTGCGCATGCAATTTGACCGTGATGCTGAATTTGTTTTCCGTCGTCGTTTTGCTGTGGATCTCATTGATCACATGAAAATTCAGATGCCCGATGCTTTTTTGAAGCGTTGGATTCAGATGTCCAATGAAAAGCCGCTTTCGGACGAGCAATTGGAAAAGGAATACCCCAACTACGCCGAATCCATGCGCTGGCAGTTATTGCAACAAGCCGTTATGAAAGATACCGATATGCGCGTATCCACTGAAGAATTGGAGGAGGAAGCGAAACGGGTCATTGGAGCTCAGTATGCGCAATACGGCATGCCATTGGAAGGTGAAATGCTGGACAACTTCGCGAAGAATGCACTGGCCAACGAAGAAGAGCGTCGCCGCATCGCGGACCTCATCATTGAACGGAAGGTCGTCGACAACCTCAAAACCCGCGTCAACATCAAAGAAAAGCAGGTGAGCTACGAAGATTTCGCCAAGCTTGCGGCGGCTGTGCGTTGAGGTGAAAACATCTTTTCGTGGTTCCTGAAGGTGCGCTGTGAATTGAACCGTGTACAAAATTCAAAAGTCTTTGGATAAAGTCCCCGTTATGGGAGGCTTTTGCAGTGTAATTTTGGGACATGACAGACCGCAATGAATTCCTGAAGTACGCAGCACAAGACCGCGGACTCAGCAGCCAAACCGTGAGGGATTACATTTCTTTCGCCTATGGTGCCGACAACATGACCCGTACCGTAATTGAAGAGCGTCAAATGCCTTTTCGTGAGGTTGATGTCTTTTCACGTTTGATGGCCGATCGCATCATCTTTTTAGGAACGGCAATCGATGATTACATCGCTAACATCGTCCAAGCTCAGCTCCTCTTTTTGGAATCGACTGACCCAACAAAGGACATCCAGATTTACATCAACTCTCCAGGAGGGTCTGTTTATGCTGGGTTGGGCATTTATGACACCATGCAGTATATCCGTCCGGATGTTGCGACTATTTGCACGGGCATGGCAGCTTCGATGGGAGCTGTTTTGTTGTGTGCAGGAGCAGCAGGCAAACGAACCGGATTGAAGCACAGCCGTGTAATGATTCACCAGCCACTCGGAGGGGCCAGTGGACAAGCTTCCGACATTGAGATTACAGCTCGAGAAATTCAAAAGCTTAAAAAGGAACTTTACGACATCATTGCAAGTCATTCGGGACAAACATCCAAGAAGGTTTGGAACGACTCAGACCGCGACTACTGGATGATTGCCGCCGAAGCAAAGGCGTACGGTATGATCGATGAAGTTCTTGAGCGCAAATAATGCAGCCCACATTCTTTTCGAATCATCATGAGTGAACAGCCCATTAACTGCTCTTTTTGCGGCAGAAGTAAAGACGATGTTACGGTTCTCATTGCAGGAGTTACGGGCCACATCTGTGACCATTGCATTGAACAGGCCGAAAGCATCATTCGCGAGGAACGCGTGCAGAAATCAACTGCACCCGATCTCGACCTGAAGATTCCTTCTGAAATCAAGCAGCATCTCGATGAGTACATCATCGGACAAGAAAGTGCGAAGCGTACCATTAGCGTAGCCGTTTATAACCACTACAAAAGATTGTCCTACACTCCCACAGGGGATGATGTGGAGATTGACAAGGCCAACGTGATCATGATCGGTCAAACTGGCACCGGAAAAACACTGATTGCACGGTCCATAGCGCGCATGCTTGACGTGCCTTTCTGCATTGCTGACGCGACTGTTTTGACAGAAGCCGGCTACGTTGGTGAAGACGTCGAAAGTGTTCTTTCCCGCTTGCTTCAAAGTGCTGACTTTGATGTAGAACGTGCAGAACGTGGCATTGTCTTCATTGACGAAATTGACAAAATCGCACGCAAAAGCGACAACCCTTCCATCACACGTGACGTGAGCGGCGAAGGGGTTCAACAAGCTCTTTTGAAGCTCCTCGAAGGCGCAGATGTGAGCGTTCCACCGCAAGGGGGACGAAAGCATCCTGAACAGAAACTCATCAGTATCAACACGAAGAACATCCTGTTCATTTGTGGCGGTGCATTTTCTGGAATAGAACAAATCATCGAACGCCGGATCAAGCGCTCGTCGATGGGATATCAACAAGATGGGATTTCAATTGAATCCGATGAAATCCTTCAATATGTCGCCCCTGTAGACTTGCGAAGTTTCGGTTTAATTCCAGAGTTGATTGGTCGTTTTCCAGTCATCACCTACCTGCAAGAGTTAAGCCCTGCTGCCTTGCGACGTATTTTGGTTGAACCCAAAAACGCCTTGTGCAAGCAGTACATTCGGCTCTTCGAAATGGATGATATTGAACTGAAATTCGAAGGTTCAGGACTTGATTACATGGTTGAAAAAGCCGTGGAATTCAAATTGGGTGCACGAGGATTGCGAAGCATCATGGAAGCCATTTTGAATGACGCGATGTTTGAAATGCCTGGAACTGAAAACAAAACGTTGACGGTCAACCGCGCCTATGCGGAAAGCCGGTTCGACGAAGATTCCCAAACTGGCCTCAAGGTGGCCTGACCAGTCAAATGGCCAGGAAGGAAACACCCCTGATGCAGCAATACAATCGGGTAAAGACCAAATACCCGGATACCTTGCTGCTCTTTCGGGTGGGTGATTTCTATGAAACGTTTGGAGAAGATGCGATCACAGCCTCAGGCGTGCTCAACATCGTTTTAACGAAAAGGGGGAACGGCAGTGCTTCAGAAATTGAACTTGCTGGATTTCCGCACCACTCCTTGGATAATTACCTTCCGCGATTGGTTCGCGCTGGGCACCGGGTTGCTGTGTGTGATCAACTGGAGGACCCAAAGCAGGCGGTTGGAATTGTCAAACGCGGTGTCACCGAACTGGTAACACCCGGAGTCTCCTACCACGACCAAGTTCTTCAATCATCGAGCAACAACTATTTGGCCGCGATTCATTGGTCAAAAAAGGGGTGCGGACTTGCGATGCTTGATATTTCGACCGGAGATTTCAGCGCAGCAGAAGGGTCCGTTGATTTGATCGAAAGACTTCTTCGCGTGCACCAGCCCTCAGAATTACTCTGCTCCAAACCCCTTGAATCAGAAATACGAAATCGATTCGGTGCAGATTGGCAACTCAGTCGATTGGATGATTGGGTTTTTAAACAGGATTATGCGGTTGAACGCATCCACAATCAATTTGAAAGCGGCTCCTTAAAGGGGTTTGGTTTGGCGAACTCAACGCATGCCACCATCGCCTCTGGCGCCATTCTGCACTACCTCGAACACGCACAACATGACCGTCCAAAACATGTGCGTCACATCCGTAAACTCACGGAAGATGGAACCCTGTGGCTCGATCGGTTTACCATCCGGAACTTAGAAATTCTCCAACCCTCCCACGAGGACGGCATGTCCTTGGTGAAAACAATGGACCGTACGGGATCTCCAATGGGAGCCCGTTGTCTCCGGCGGTGGCTCGTGATGCCACTCACCGACGTTTCCGCTATTGAACAGCGCCACGAGGCGGTTGATGTTTTTTTGCAAGAAGAGGAAATGCGTCGTGCGATCAAAGGCCGCTTGTCTTCCATGGGCGACTTGGAGCGTTTGGCTTCTAAGGCCAGTTCTGGCCGTATCAATCCGCGTGAAATGGTGCAACTGAGGCATGGTCTTCGAAGCACACATGCCATCGCCGACATAACCGCGGGACAGGATGCACTCATCTCCTACTTGGAGCGTCTGACACCATGTGATGCCCTGCTTCGACGATTGGATACTGAATTGGAAGACGAAGCTCCCTTGTCTGTGAGCAAAGGGGCTGTGATCAAGCCCGGAGTGAATGAAGAGCTTGACGATCTCCGCAGATTGAAACACGACGCGAAAAGCGCATTGGATGCTATCTGCGAGCGGGAGACGAAGCGAACAGGAATCTCATCGCTTAAAATTGACTACAACCAAGTATTCGGATACTACCTCGAAGTTCGGAACACCCACAAAGACAAAGTTCCTGAGGAGTGGATTCGGAAACAGACATTGACCCAAGCTGAACGGTACATCACGGAAGAGCTTAAAGAACTTGAAACCCGCATTTTAGACGCGCAGGAACGCTCGGGACGGCTGGAGCAAGCGTGTTATGACAAGCTTGTCCTTGCCGTCGGAGAAGACATTGCAGCGTTACAAGAAAACGCCCTGATCATGGGGCAATTGGATGTCCTTTCGAGTCTGGCGGAATTGGCCGACTCCGGCAGCTACGTGAGGCCAAGAATGCATTTGGAACACGGTATTCGCATTGCGCAAGGAAGACATCCGGTCATCGAACGGGCCCTTCCCCCTGGAGAAACGTACATCGCCAATGATGTCACGCTCGATAGCGAGCATGCACAAATCCTCATGATTACAGGACCCAACATGGCTGGAAAATCCGCCTTGTTACGCCAAACGGCCATCATTAGTTTGATGGCACAGATGGGGTCATTCGTGCCAGCTGCTTCTGCCGATTTGGGCGTATTGGACCGAATTTTCACCCGCGTGGG
>Ga0209631_10000233_pt1 | contig 74052 bp, 55 predicted proteins | sample COG_08_FD_184752 | JGI IMG/M metagenome (GOLD analysis project Ga0209631, IMG submission 184752) | Pelagic Microbial community sample from North Sea - COGITO 998_met_08 (SPAdes) (version 2) | ecosystem: Environmental > Aquatic > Marine > Neritic zone/Coastal water | place: Helgoland, sampling... | reverse complement strand
CTTTGAGGGTGGTTCTGGTAATGACGCCCTTACTGGTGGTTCTGGTGATGACACTTTAAGTGGTGATGCGGGTGATGACACGTTGAAGGGCAATGCTGGTGCTGATCAGCTTCGTGGTGGTGCTGGCAACGACACTCTTTACGCAGATAGTTTTGACACGGTTATCGAAGGTGGCTTGGGCACGGATACTCTGCATGTTGAGGGCTCGACTGGTGTTACCATTGGAGCGGGTGCGGGTATTGAGACTGCTTACGGTAATGTTGGTGATGATGTTTTTGACGGATCGGATCTGACGGCTGCTGCGACCTTTGCGGGTGGTTCTGGTAACGATACCCTTACTGGTGGTTCTGGCAATGACACGTTGAAGGGCAATGCTGGCGTTGACTTTTTGACGGGAGGCCAGGGCCGAGATACTTTTGTGTTCAATCTAGAGACAGACACGACGACAAGCGGCTTGGGGGCGCCCGACGTAATCACAGACTTTGAGGCAGATAATACCGATACAATTGAATTTACAAATCTAACACATTTTACTTTTGTGGGGGACGAAACGGCTAGTTTTGTTGATTATTCTACATCAGGCGTTTCTGGACGCTATAACGCTCAGACAAGAATGTTAGAGATTAACTCAGATGCTGACGCTGATGTTGACGCTGAAATTCAGCTTCAGAATTTGGTTGCTGAGAACCTAGACAATAGTGATTTTACCGCTAGTGGAAATACATAGTGTTAGCGTTCGCCAAAAGCGTCTTCCATAGACGATTGCCAAGGCCCAGTTAAATATTCAAATACGGTGCGCTGACCTGTTTGAATGCTGACTGCGACTTGTATGCCGGGAAAGAGGTTGTATTTGTATTTTCCTCTCTCAAAACGCTCGCTTTCTGGTTCTATCATGACTTTGTAGTATGGAACGCCATCTTCCATTAATAATGCGTCGGGGCTAATAAATCTGACGATACCTTTTATGTGACCGAAACGCATAGCATCGGCGGATGTTAGTTTTAGCGTTGCTGTCTGGCCAACACTAACATATCCGACATCCTGGTTAGCCAATTTGGATTCGATGATCAGTCGGTCACCAGACGGAACAACATCGGCTATTGCATCTCCGGGCTTGACCACGCCTCCCTCTGTGAAGACATAAAGTGATTTGATAGCGCCGTTAACAGGTGAGCGCACTACTGTCCGTTTGAGATTGTCCCTAAGCTTCTTCATACGCTGGCTTAGTTCTCTGAAAGTGAGATTGGCATCATCCAATTCTATGCGATGTTCCTCATTAAAGGCGTTAGTAATGTTTTGTAGTTCTGTTTGGGCTTCTTCCATTGCGGAACGAGCGCTTATCTGGGCTGCCTGATCGACGTTAATTGAGCCGGATAAGCGGCCTGCCTCCTTAAGTAAATCCAGGTGCTCATATCGATTAGTCAATTTTTGTTTTAATAGCTTTTGGCTGATTGCTACTTGTTCATTGACCAGTTTTAAACTCGCCTTGCCGTTTTTAATTCGAGCTCTTATTCCATTGATCTCGTCTTTGCGTTGTTGGATAGTCTGACGTTGTTTCTTTAATTCCCCGTTTAGACTAGCGGTTTGGGCCTCAAACAGTTTTAGCGCTTGGCGGACCATTTCCGGGTGATCTCTCTCCAAATCAGCATCAAAAGATGGTTTTCTAGCACCACTTGCAAATCCCTTTAAGCGGGAAATCTTAGCTCTGAGGGAAGTTAGGCGGACCTGAAGTTCTCCAACATCAGCGTTATTAGCCATCGGCTCAAGAACTACAAGTGGCTGATTCAATTGTACGGTGTCACCTTCCTTTATTAGGATTTGGCGAACAATACCGCCTTCCAGATGTTGTACCGATTTCACTTGAGAGGACGGCACAACTTCTCCAGTCGTCATGCTAACGATGTCAATTGTGCTAAGATTAGCCCAGAAACCAAAGACGATAATGATCAATCCGCATAGTATAAAAACCAGATGCGCTGCATAGCCCATCGTCTCTGGTTGTTTCATTATTTCAGGTGTAACTTTGGTCATTTTTTTGTCACCCCTGTTTTCTTCAAAACCTGTGCGCTATCTGGTTCGCGACCCATAATTTTAGTAATTTTTGGTTTTGGTTTTTCGTTGAGGTCAAGGAGTGTATGTGGCCCAGTCACGCTATTGATGTCATGCGTCATTATGACCACTGTGTTGCCCTGCTTAACCAATTGGCCTAATACCGTGCGAACAGCTGCACAGCCTTCTGAATCGAAACTCTCGGTAGGTTCATCTATAATTATTAATTTACCTTGGGTGGCGAGGGCTCTTGCAAGGGCAATGCGGCGGCGAATGCCCTCCGATAAACGCCATCCATTTTGAACAATTTGAGTATCCAGTCCGTCCTTGCTTTCATCAAGAAACTTTCTCAAATTCGACGCTTCAATGATCAGGTCAAGATGCTCAGGTTTCATGCCTGGATTGTTGATACGAAGGTTTTTTTCGATGGTAGTATTAATTAACGCTGGTTCTTGAGGCAAATAAGTGATTTGCCTACGCCACCATTGTGTTGAGACTTGTTGGAGGTCAATGCCATCAACAAGTATTTGTCCACGAGTAGAATCCAGTAGCCCAGATAACAGCCGGGCTATAGTGGTTTTGCCGCTTCCATTGGATCCAGTTACGACTAAGACAGAACCCGGCGTCAGTTTAACATTCAGGGATTCAAATAATGGCGTGGCGTCCTTGGAAAAGGCGAAGGCAAGATCACGAAATTCAAGGCCGCCTTTGTATTGAGCCATATGGGCACCGCTGTCGAGTTCTTCGGGCATGGTGTCAAATTTTAGAATTAAATCGAGTGACTGGCGAGCTTTGGCAAACGTAGTTGCCAATTGAGAAAATTTAGATATAGGTTGCAGTGCTCGGGCAGCCAGTATGTTGGCGCTCATCATTGTGCCAACATCGAGATCTCCAATCACAACAAGAGTAGCGCCTATGCCTATGACGGCAACACTCAACAACCCATTAGCCGTCTGATTCACCGTTTGCACTAGAGCTTGTTTGGCGGTTATGTCCCGTCGTAATTTTTGAATGTGGGAAGTGTGTTTAGACCATGCCGTACGTAAATATTCTCCAGCGTTGAAAGCCCGTAGCGTGTCGCTCTCTCGAGTGACAGTTCCTAGTAATGCACTGCCCTCTCCGGAAGCTTCTTGTAATTCGGCAGTTTTACCTTTTGCCGAAACATTAGAGAATAATCCGATACCAAAAACGACAATTATAAAACAAGCAACGATGAGTGCAATTGTCGGTTCCATAAGATAAATAACAAAAATAAAAATTAATGAAAACGGTACATCTAGAATGGTGGTGATATTGTTTGCATTAAAAGCTGTTTCCACAGCGGCTACACCATTCACCATTTCTCGCCTTGTTCCTACGGGCACTTCTTCAAGATCCTTTACTTTGGCTCTGGTCAGGATGCCGAAGCTTTTAAGCGCAACCAATTCATCTGGCACAACATTAACCCCACGAGCTAGTCGCAATCGTGCTTGCCTGAGGGCAAATTCAAGGGAAATGGCGATTAGGACACCGGAAACAAGTGTTAACAATGTGGCGTCTACGCCTTGGGAAACATAGCGGTTCAGGACCTGTAAGACAAACAGCGGACTAGCCAGGGCCAAAATATTGATGAATATCGACGCCAAGATCAATTCTGATGAGATCAATGGCATAGATTTCAAGCGTTGGAATAAATCTTTCATTTAACTTGTAGTTGCTCTTTCCACTGTTTCGTCAATATACGAAGTTTAACGTGATTTATTTTAGCGTTAGATATTATGGTAATTGTGGTTATTTTGCGGCATTAGAGGTTCTTGTATTTTGTCCTTTTAAAGCGAAAAGGGACAGCCTAAATTTGGAAGAAGCTAGAGTTTAATCTATGCCTATCTATTCCAGCGACTACTAAAAGAAACCCTAGGCAGTATTGTTTATTCATCTCAGGTCTTCAACAGATTTTTATTATGATCTTCGTCTTGAATAGGACTATGATCATGCAACCCTAATTTCTGGAACCTGTATATTTTAAATATGAGCAATAATTATTTAATTTCGCCCAATCCGGCTGATGTTAGATTGACCGAACGCGTTGAAGGGATCGATCATGGGGGCCATTCCATTAAAATGTCTGTACCAGTTGAGCGCCCTCTAACCTTGTTCCTCAACGGTCAGGAGATTGTCACAATGATGACTATTGGGGATTACCCAGAATATCTGGCAGTGGGATATTTACTTAATCAGAATATGCTTCACGACGATGATTCTATTACTGCCATTGACTATGATGCGGATATTGAATGTGTTGTCGTGCGAACGGCCATGAAAACAACATTTGAAGAAAAAGTAAAAAAGAAAACCCTGACGTCCGGCTGTGCTCAAGGCACGGTTTTTGGTGATGTAATGGAAAAATTTGAGGATATTGTTCTGTCAGGAGACCAGGTCATCAGGACATCTTGGCTGGCGAGTCTGGTTAAAGAAATTAACACAACACCTAGTCTGTATCTTGAAGCGGGAGCTATTCACGGCTGCGTTCTGGCACGTGAAGACAGCCCCTTGTTATATATGGAGGACGTTGGCCGCCATAATGCTGTTGATAAAATAGCGGGTTATATGCATCGCCACGATATGAAGGGAAATGATAAGATTTTTTATACAACCGGGAGACTGACAAGTGAGATGGTCATTAAGACAGTTCAGATGGGAGTGCCAATTTTAGTGTCGCGCTCAGGGTTCACGGCGTGGGGCGTGGAATTGGCTAGGCAGGTCGGGCTAACTTTAATAGGCAGGGCACGCGGACGCCGTTTTATTGCTCTAGCTGGGCAACATCGCATTATCAATGATCTAATGCACGAGGATGAAAGTACAGCATGAAGTTATTTTATGGTGGTGAACTTGTCCTGAGGCTTGAGCGTTATGTGACTTTGGCTAATAGTAGCAGTATCAACTCAGCCAAGGTTAATCTGTGTGTGTCTAGGTTGCCAACGTCTCCTGAGTAAAAAGTTTTTCTGGTAATGATTAGAAGCCAATCTTTTGTTTTGTTCTAGGTTGTGTAGCTCGCTATAAAGCTCCTAAGTTAGCAATCTAGGTAGTTGTCTTGACACGCTGAGCTTAATTTGCGATTTTGATTTTGTTAAAATGTTTCTGGAATTTATTTCATGCGGGCTCTTGTCACTAAGGCGAACTTTCGCCCTAGCCCTTTATCCAAATATATTATTACCACTATAATTGTGATAGGCTAGTAATGCTCGGTGTTATTGATCATTCCTGTAAAATACGGGAGCAAAAAATTGATAATAAGCTCCTGAATATAAGAGGTAGTATGTTTGAGCCTGCGGCAATTGAGCTCAGCGTGGATAAAGTTCTGCGAATGCTTGGCTACACGGATATGGAACGTGTTCGACCTGTAGTTCGTAGCATCAGCGAAGAGGTTGTGGCTCAAGTGGAAGATGTTGTCAGGCCTATTGTTTATTTTAAACATAAAAATATTAAGTCATGCTCGGGTGGGGTTCTTGAGACTGAGGATGGCATCACACTCCACTGCAAGGCATTTCAGCGCTATATGGACGGTTGCGACCAAGTAGTAGCCCTTGTCCTTACGCTTGGAGGGTCAATTGACGAACTTGAAGATAGGTTTTCAGCTAATGAACAGTTATTAGAAATGGTGATACTGGAGATGGCTGGCTGGCTGGCCATTGAACAGGCAACCAAGCAGTTCACTATTCACCTACGCGATATAGAAGAGCCTAGACGACATCGTCTGTCACGCCGAATGGCGCCTGGATATGGTTATAAGATTGATGGAAAAAAATGCACATGGCCGCTGGAAGAGCAGCCAAAGATTTTTGAGTTTTTTGAGCCCGGACGTCTTCCAGTTCAGTTGCTTGAAAATAGCTGCGCCATGACACCCAAAATGTCCCGTTCAGGACTATTTGGCTTACAGCCTTATTGAAAATATATGTTAATAAATTTATAAATGGAGATGGTAAAATATGAGTAATGTGCTTGATGTTATAGGTGAAAATTTTAATACCTCGCGAAGGATCAAGGCGACAAGCCCGCGAGTAGTGAAAGATGGCGATTCGGTCAAGCTGTCCTACGTAAACCTAAAGGGGGAGACGGACTTTCTTGACGTCACCAGTATTTATCCGGAAGATCCAGCTCAAGTCAAAAAAACTCAGTTAACGCATGTTGCCCAGGCTATGCACACGAAGAATATGGACTATATAGAATGGGTTATTTTGAGGCAGATTGAGGCTGGAGCAAATATTATTGATATTTGCGTGGACGAAATATGTGTTGATGAAGAAGAGCGCCACAATTGGATGCGGTGGATCATACCAATTGTTCAGAAAATGGCTGATGTAACATTTGCAATTGATTCCTCAGATCCCATAACCATTACAGCGGGGCTTGAAGTTTATGATTGTACAAAAAGTCAGCCGGCAATTAATTCTGTGAATCTGGAACGAGGCCGGGACGTTCTTATTCCTTTAGCTAAAAAATACGATGCTTTGTTGCTTGCCAATGCTAGTGGTCGCGACAATATTCCCACCAGTAAAGAGGAACGTGTTGAAAATCTTTCCAAGCTCATGGCTATGATGGATGAGGAAGATATCCCGATGGGCAATCGTTACCTTGATCCTCTGTGCTTTCCCGTAGGCGCTGCACCAGAAGCTGCAATGCATTATCTTGAAGCCTGCAAAGAGTTGAGAGATAAGTATCCAGAGGTTCATATTTTTGGAGGTCACTCCAATACTTCCTTTGGTATGCCACAACGGAAAGTACTCAACAGTGCTTTTATTATCAGCTCAATTCTCTATGGTTGCGATACACTTATGATTGATCCAGTCATGAATGAAATTGAACCATTTAAAGAATTTAAACTTTCTCATAATGTGCTCCTTGGAACAGATATGATGGGGATGGAATACATCACCTATTTTCGATCATGACTGATAAAATAACGATAAGTTTTCAAGAGGCTGGATCTGACAAGGTTGTCAAAAGCATCGGTGTTGATTTGGGCACCACTATGTTGGATGCTGCTGCTGAGGCCGGGTTAGACATTGATGCAACATGCGGTAGGCGTGGAAAATGTCGAAGCTGTCGCATTAAAATCCTCTCAGGAAAGGTCCCTCCTGCTACATTGCAGGACTCTCTTCAGCTAGGTCACGAGGCTGTTGCCGAAAGGTTTCGTTTGGCCTGCCAGACACCCCTTATTGCAGACTGTGCTGTAATGGTGGCCCCACCCAAAAAGGAGAGCGGGCACCAAATACTTAGTGCCGGTGAGCGTGACACAGCATCAGAAGTTACAATTGAATCTGGTGTAGAAAAGCACCTAATCAAGGCTGAGGAACCAAAAGATGAAAACGAGCAGACTTCCGATTTTGAAAAAATAGTTGAGGTTTCTCTAAATCAGTTAAAATTAACGCCCTCATTGGATGTGTTGCGCCGTATACCTGAAGTTTTAAGAGAGGATCCGCAAGGTCTTACGCTTACGACTTTTCTTGGTCAGGTCGTTGATATTGAGCCTGGTGATACTTCACAGAGTAAATTCGGCATGGCCTTTGATATTGGCACGACAAGTATCGTTGGCAGTCTTGTTGATTTAAGCACAGGTGAATCCATGGCATCTGTTGGGGGCGTGAATCCACAGGCTGTCTACGGTGGCGATTTGATGTCGCGAATTTCATATGCCCAGTTTGACACAAAAAAACTGGCAACGATGAGAGCGAAAGTCCTAGGTGCTATAAATGGCTATATAGAAGAGGCCTGTGAAAAGGCAAACGTATCCTCATCACATGTTTACAAATTGGTAATTGCGGGAAATACCTGCATGCATCACATGTTTCTGGGAATTGATACAAGCTACGTTGGGCTCGCGCCCTACGCGCCAGTGATGAGGGAGGCAATAGTTGTTCCAGCGCGTGACGTTCCGCTGAAACAGGCGCCCAACGCACACGTTTGTATGTTGCCCATTATTGCAGGGTTTGTAGGTGCGGATACCATCGCTGCTATTTTGGCGACTAGGATTTATGACAGTGAAGAAATCCGCGTGATAGCTGATATTGGCACCAACGGTGAAATGGTGATGGGATCAAAAAAAGGTCTTATGGCATGTTCTGCTCCAGCTGGTCCAGCTCTTGAGGGTGGCCAGATACTCCATGGCATGCGTGCTGCGCTTGGCGCCGTTGAGGCCGTCTCTATTGATGACGATGTTCATTGTGAGGTAGTTGGAAAAACGCCAGCTATTGGTATTTGCGGGTCAGGCTTGATTGATTCTGCTGCAAAGATGCTTGATGCTAATGTCTTGCTAGCTAGTGGACGGTACAACAATAAAAACAAGGATGAACTCACCGATAAAATCGCCAAGCGATTTGTCAAAAATGATGAAGGGCTGGGTTTCGTTCTAGTGCAAGGTGAGGAAACTGGAAAAGGTGAAGACATAATCCTGACTCAAATGGATATTCGCCAGTTGCAACTCGCCAAGGCAGCGATATATTCTGGTATTCTGATGCTGCAAAGAATTATGGAAGTTGCAGACGAAGATATTGCCGAACTATTAGTTGCTGGAGGCTTTGGAAATTACGTCAATATGGAAAGTGCCGTGCGCATTGCTCTTTTGCCGCCGCTTCCTTTAGATAAATTTACATATGTTGGTAATGCAGCTCATATAGGCGCCGAATTGGCCCTCCTCTCTGAGAATGAACGTCTTAAGGCGGACGAGATTGCTAATAATATTGAACATGTAGCGTTGGCGACACGCATGGAATATCAAGAGCTATTCGTCGAAGCCTGCAATTTTGGGAGTGCTTGAGGCTCATACAGAAATGTAACTGTTTTTTCCAGTCACTTTTTCTGCAGAGCCTTCAGCAACAGCACGATCTAGCCACTTGCGTGCTTGCATCTGTTCGATGTCAAAATATTCCATCACAGAAGTTTCAGTTTGGGGGCTGTTTTTAGCGATAGCTTGAAACTCTGCTAGAAAAAATGAGTATAAATCTTTTGGCGGGTTGAGTTCATCTTTACTGATCGCTGGTGGCAGGGAATTATTTTTATCTTTTCTGGTTTGAGAAATAAAAAAATCGCTCAGTGACTCAATATTCACTACATTTTGTTGAGTGATGGCCTGAAGGCCAAGATGTAACAGGGCAAAATTTCCCGGTGACATGGGCTGGTCGGCTCGAACGAAGGCCGGAACCCATTTTTCGATGCGGTTCTCATCCGCACCGGTCCAGACACCGCCTTTACGACGTGTTTCTACGATCACCGCTATATCGGACAAAACATATTGATAACGATTAAGACGGATAGCGTTGGCAACAGAAAAGGCGGCATTCGGTGAGAAGGGTGTGACCATGGTCAATTGATTATTGGCCAGTGAGTCGCGATACCTTTTCGCCAAAACGGCCTTTTCAAGACGGTCTGACATAATGATTATAGCTTGTCCAGAACTCCCAAGCGATGCTGAAACAGCTTCGCGATCGACCCCTCGCATATCGTTTGAAATTACCGTTAGTTTCTCGAGGGCACACCTTTTGCCCAATGCAGATGAAAATTGGAGTGCAGGTTCGCGGCTTGCTCGTGAGCCGACAATACAAACTCCTCCCATGTCAAGGCAGTCGATAGCACCGGCACCAAATAGTAGTGGTGGACGTGCCGAAGACAATCTTTGACGAAGTCGGTTTGGATACTGTTTGTCGCGCTCGCCAAGCACCCATATGCCAGCTTTAGACCACGCATCAACGGTCTCTTCAAGTTCAGTAAAACGTTCCAGAAGACCAGCTAGCCGTTTTGCTGAAATCCCATGTATGACTCCAGCTTCCTTCAGATCCAGAGGTGACATATTAAGCATGTTTTCTGGCGCGAGCTTACGCGCCTCAAGTGCGTGATCTAGTTCATGAAACTCACTTTGGTTTAATGGCCTAGCCTCAGAGTTATGCTCTCCAAAACGACCGCATAATAAAAGAGTGGCCCTTGTGTTAGACGATATTTTTGCCTTGTTATTCATTTGTCTTTGGGTGCAATCTCGGCACTTTCAACAAGAACATCAATGCGTTTTTTAAATTGATTTTCTAACTCCAAAAGCCAATTAGAGTGTTCTAAAGGTGCCTTAAAGGTGGCAGAGTCATTGCGTTTGTTTAAGGCCTTCCACACCGCAATGGGAACACGAAAAGTAGTTGTTAGTTTCAACAAGGAAACTGTTCCAACCCCTGTGGGTGTCTGTAATAGGCCTTTTTCTACAAGTCCTGGGAGCAGGTCATCTGCAGTATCATAACGAGCAACAACAGTATTTTTTTGTGATAAAAGAAGATATTCTACGAAGTTTGATTGCTCTGAAGATAAAGTTGATAGTACTGATTCAAGCTTCTGGGCTGTGTGCTCGCCCTTACTTTCGGCAAGGAGTTTAGTCGTCTGGCTGTTATGTTGGGCAGTGTATTCTGCCTTGTTGCTGTTATTCCATAGGGAAGAGCGTTTTTCATTCATGGTTTCTTTTACAACATTCCAACTATTCATTTCAACAGGTCGAAAACCTCTTTACAGACGTTATGAACTATAGGCCAAATAAGTCTCTCTCCATACGCCAAAGCACTCGCAGAACTCTGTTCGCGCTTATCCATAAACCTGTAAGTAACGTCTCTTAGTATAGGAACCCATAAATCAATTGCTTGTTGCTATGTTCTATAAGAAGCATCAACCATACTAAGAGTTATTAACCTATGCTAAGCATAGTGATTATTTTAAATTTGATAAAGGGCTAGGGCGAAAATTCGCCGTGGTATAAAGAGCCCGCATGAAACATGACTTCAAAATCGTAAAAGCTATCGTAAAGTCGCAAATTAAGCCTAACATGTCAAGATAGCTGCCTAAATTGCTGGCTCAGTAGTTTTGTGCATTACCTGCACAAAGACAGCGCAAGTAATCGAAAACAAATTTTGCTAGAAAAACTTTAGTCCATCTGACGCTGGCTACTTGGATTTGCACAAGTTGACCCAGTCTGAAAAAGAAAAATTTCCTTAAATTTTTTCCATTTAGTATTTGGCATTTTTTTAAAAAACAAAAACAAAAGGTAACAAACTTGACTGGAAGTATTTTAATAGCCATAATTATTTTGTTGCATTGTATTTTTTTAGATACCTGCCGTGGTTTACATAGGACGCTCGCTTCCACGTTAAAAAAAGCTGAGTGGGCTCTCGAAAGCGGTTTCACCGCACCAGCCCTTTGTCTGTTTCTTGGACCGTCTATAAAAATAGGCGTGGGCACGCTTTTAGAAAAATATTGTTTCTTATAGTTGAAAGCACATTAGCTCACGCAGGTTTTAACCTTGTGGTCCTGTTTGTATTTTTACAATAAACAAATAAATAGAGGGATGAGTAGATGTCAAAATACGAGTATGATTTTGAGAAGGGTATAAAAGAATACAAAAAAATTCTTAACGGAGGTGAAGCTGACTTTATACCCGTTACAACGCAAATGGCTGAGTTTTGTATGGCTTACGGTGGGTATAATGGAAATGAGTTTTTCAGGGACCCGGAAATGTTTGTGCGAGGCTCTCTGGACGTGCAGCAGGAAATGGGCTTTCACGTTCCTGACATGGTTTGGGATGTTTATTCAGTCGAAGCTGAAGCCCTAGGTGGAAACATTGCGTGGTTTGATGAACTATACCCAGCGCTAGATAACACTGCTCCAATAATTATGACGGAAAAGGATTTGGCTGCCGCTAAGGCCCCGGATCCTTTCAAGACTGCTCGCATGCCGTGGGTGCTTGAGGCGCTTCAGATTTGTAAAGAACTGAGCGGGTACACACCTTTTGTCCATTATTGTTCCCCCATCAACCTTGCGGCACAGGTTATGCAGTTTGAAAACTTAGTTATGGCTATTGTGGAGCGCCCAGCATTTGTTCACAAGCTTATGGACTTTCTTGTTGAAGAAGTTTTAGCCCCTTACATCAATGCTTCCTTCAAGGTGTTACCAGGAAATACAATCGCCAATGGCAAAGATGCAGTGGGCTCCCTGCCATTTATAACAGAAGAAATTTTGGCAGAATTCTCAGTGCCATATTTGCTCAAACTCCGCAAGCTTTGCGGTGGCCATGATGGTATTCGTAGTGACAATTGGTGGGGTGACAGTTTCGCTGAGGATGTTGATAAATACTGGGACACCAAGTTGGAGGTCACACCCCAGTATCTTAAGGTTCAGGATCCTGATTGCTTTGCAATTGGCACCGAACGTATTCGTGAATACGCCGATAAAAGAGAATGCGCTCTGAGCTTTGGTGTTAGCACCTTATTGCTGCAAAATGGGACTGAAGAGCAAATCACCAAACGTATTCATGAATACATGGAAGTCGGTAGCCGTGGACCTCACGGTAAAAAATTCTTCCTATATTTTTGCAGTTTCAGTGCTCAAACGCCGCCTGAAAAAGTTAGAGCCGCTATTAATGCTGTAGACATGTACAACCGGGGAGATCGACCTTATGCAGGTCTCGTCGAGACAGGGCCGGGCTTTGAAGATGCGGCAACTATGGGTGGCAAGGGTTTCATGGGCATTGGCGTCGGTGAAAAAGAAGCCACTGATTATCATGCTGGACACACGGATGATATTTTCAGTGAAATCTATCAGTCAGTTATGGATTTTGATGAAGAGGCGTGTCCTAGGTTGGTAACTAAGGCATTGGCAGATGGGGAGGAATGTTCAGAAATTCTCGACAACGGCCTTATTGCACCTATGGGCGAAATTGGTGACATGTTTGCAGCTGGTGAACTGTTTGTGCCTGAAATGCTACTTGCAGCGCGTTCTATGAAGGCAGGTCTTGAAATATTGCGGCCTATCTTAACCGCGAGTCAGGAGAAGCCAAAAGGAACCGTTGTTTTGGCGACTGTGTTTGGTGATCTTCATGATATTGGCAAAAATCTTGTAGGTATGATGCTTGAAGGTGCTGGTTTTAAGGTAATTGATCTGGGCGTTAATACTAAGGGTGAGGACATAATCAGAACAGCTCGTGAGGTCAACGCGGATGTTATCGGTTTGTCAGCACTGTTAACTACAACAATGCCATTCATGAAAAAGATAATTGAGGGTATTCAGAAGGATGGCCTTAATGTACCAGTTATTATCGGTGGCGCACCAGTTTCAAGCGATTTTGCTGATCAAGTCAACGCTGATGGATATGGAGATAATGCACCATTAGCCGTGTCGCTTTGTAAGGAATTGATTCTTAAGGCTGAAGCGGCTTAGTCTATGTGTCAGGGCTATTGCTGTAAAAATATAGAATAGCAATGGCCCTAATACAAAGGCCACTTATAGTTAAACAAAGGCTTGAGCGTTTTTTCTTATGGAGCTTTTTTATTACAAAAAACCTTCATTAATTAGATTTTAATAATTGAAGGTATTTTGATAAAGATTGAGAATTAAACATAAAGTGATGTTTTTAAATTTAAATAAAAACGTAATTTATCTAGTTAAACAATTTCTAATGTGCCGCAGAATAGCTCTTGTTGGAGGCAGTAAGCCGCTTTTTTGTTAAATCTTTAAAAAGAGCTCTAGTAGGTTGCCTCATGAAAGTTTATCATAGTAGACAAGAGAACAATTTTGTTGATTTAGTAAGGGGATATAGAGTTGTGTGATATGGCTCAAAAAAATAAATAAGAAGAATAAAAGCTTAATTCAAAAGTACTATATTTCGGGGGAGTTCCGTTCGTGTTAAAAATTGAAAATCTTACAAAGCAATTTGGTGACTTAAAGGCCTGTGACAACATCAATTTGGATATTCCAGATGGTCAGATGATCGGTATTATTGGTCGTTCTGGAGCAGGTAAATCAACTCTGCTGAGGATGATAAATCGTTTGGGTGATGCAACTGAGGGAAAAATTATCTTTGGTGAGGGAGATGCCGCATTTGACGTGAATCTCTTAAAGGGCAAAGCTCTTCGTGAGTGGCGTGCCCGTTGCGCGATGATTTTTCAACAATTCAACTTGGTCCCGCGACTGGATGTCATTACCAACGTTTTAATGGGTAGGATTAATTACAACAGCACTATCAATACCTTGTTGAAAAGATTTAGCGCTGAAGAGCGCGCATTTGCTATCCGCGCTCTGGATCGCCTGGACGTGAGTGCTCAGGCACTACAACGTGCGGACACTCTATCCGGTGGACAGCAGCAACGTGTCGCTATCGCTCGTGGCTTGGTTCAGGAGCCTAAGTTGCTTCTGGCGGACGAGCCGATCTCATCACTCGACCCGCGTAACGCAGGTATAGTCATGGATGCCCTCAAAAAAATTAATGAAGAAGATGGCATCACCGTCATAACCAACCTTCATACACTGGACACTGCTAAAAAGTATTGTGAGCGTCTTCTTGGTATGAAAGGTGGCGTTGTGGTGTTTGACGGCAAACCTGAAGAGTTGACTGTTGATATGATCCGTGAGCTCTATGCCCTTGGCGATGGGAGTGATGATGAAGAATTTGATCAAGCTATTACTCAAACATCAGTTAATGTAGCGACTGACGAATAGCAATGAAGAAATTTAAGAAATCTAACCGTTGTTAGACTTCTTAATATACTTGGGTCGCTAAGAAATTTGTGACCCCAATAATAAAAATAAAGACCGAATAGGCTAAAATTATAGGTAAGTAATTACCTTTCAACAGGAGGTTAAAATATGCTTCGACGTTCTTTTTTAAACACATTTGTTGCAGTCCTTTTTGGTACAGCAGCACTCACAATCAATACTGCTAGTGCCGACAGTTATGTTGGCGGTTGGCAGAAAGACTATCCGGTTGTCAACTACGGTGTTATTTCTGTAGAAACAGCCACTGACAATCTTAAATCTCAGCAAAAATTTGTTGACTATGCATCCAAGGAATTGGGTGTGCAGTTTAAATTATTTACTGCTGCTGAGTATTCTGGGATCATGAATGGTCTCGTAGCCGGTCAGGTTCAAGTTGGTTGGCTTGGTGCCAGCAGTTATGCTAGTGTTTATGACAACTGCAAATGTGTAGAGCCAATTGCTGGAGCTCAGGATGTAGCTGGTGGTATGGGCTACAATTCTGTTATGATTGTTAAGGCAGATAGTCCTTATCAAAAATTTGAGGATCTCAAAGGTAAAACGGTTGCTCGTAATGATGCAAACTCTACCTCTGGATTCACTGTTCCTACCTACTCTTGGGCACAAATGGGTACGCCCATTGACAATTACTATAATTCTCCTCTGTCAGGCGGTCATCAGCAAACCGTCACAGGTGTTCTAAACGGCACTTTTGATGCGGGCTTTACATGGACCACAGTTAATGATGGTTTTGGTGCACTCCGCAAAATGATTGACAAGGGAATGCTCAATCGTAAAGACATTCGTGTCATTTGGACCTCGCCTCTGATTCCGACACCACCAGTCGTGATAATGAGTTCTTTGCCACAAGCAATGAAGACAGATTTGATCAAATTGTTCCTACGTTTGGAGGAAAATGATCCTAAAGTTGCTGAAGCAGTGGCTCAAGGTAAGACCTTGGGAATGCAGCGTGTTTACCATGAAGATTATATTACAATCATGGAAGCTAAAAAGTGGCTTAAGGCTAACCGTAAGAAGAAGTCTTAACACAACTATTTGAAGCGAAGACGTCCTGGTGGCGTCTTCGCTTCAGTTTCTTTTCTAATTTTTTTTGTTTCTAAACTAAACAATGGTGATTTAGCCGTGTCCGTAGAATCAGTAACACCCCAAAAGTTGAGTGCAGTAGAGCAGTTTGAAAAGCACCGTGCCGCATATGGTTTACATAAGCGTTTGTATATGATTCTTTTCTGGGCTGCTTTTTTCATCGCCTTAACGTTATCTGTACTGCAATCTGAATTTAGTATTATTAAAGTGATTGATGCGCTGCCGCGAACTGGTAGTTTTATTCATAATTCCTTCGCCGTATTTAGTGGTTGGGACAATATAGGCCCAGAGCTTGCTGACTGGTATTGGGGCATTGGGAAATGGGCAGACGCTGTTTTTGTTAGTTTGCTAATGGCTTTTACTGCAACTGTTGTTGGTACAACCATCGGCGGCTTAATCAGCTTTGTTGCATCTTCAAATTTGATGTCAAACTATCCCCTGTATTTTGTTGCCCGGCGAACTTTAGAAATAGCTCGCACGGTTCCCGACATAGTATGGGCAATGATTTTTATTTATCCTTTCGGCGTTGGACCTTTGGCGGGCGTTCTTGCTTTGATAGTCCATACGACCGGAGCCCAGGGAAAGCTTTTCTCTGAGGTGAATGAAAATGTGGATTTTAAACCAATTGAGGGAATTCGTGCCGCTGGCGGCAATTGGTTTGAGGAAATTCGTTTTGCTGTTTACCCTCAGGTTTTGCCAAACTTTCTCTCCTACAGTTTCTGGCGTATGGCACTGAATGTCCAAGCTGCAACCGTTATGGGATTTGTTGCTGCTGGTGGCATTGGATATGAATTAATTACAGCTATTAAGTTAATGTATTTCCTCGATGTTGGAGCCATTTTGTTAATGATTATTGGAACTGTTTTTGTCATCGATATGGTTAGTGAAAAGTGTCGTCACTACTTTATTGGTAAAGAAAATCTGGGCCAGTAAATTTATTCTCTAGATTTACAAATAAATAGATTGATTAAGAATAGGAATTTTAAGATGGCGGTAGAGAATAGCATTACGAATATGACCGCAGAGGAAGTTCAAGCGCAACGTGAACGTTACCCGCGGGCTTTTTCGGAAACCCTTCTAAATAGAATTATAAGCTGGGGTTCATATATAATTCTGTTGTCAATTCTTTTATATGCGATGAATCGGTTTGGATTTTTTTCTGAGCGTTTTTACGGATCATTTGAAAAATTGGCCATTATGGGCAAACAAATGTTCCCCCCAACAACTGGTGGGCAGTTTTACGATTATGTAGATGCAATTCTTGAAACTCTATCTATGGCCTTTATTGGCAGTTTGATTGGTGGATTACTAGCCCTGCCAATTGCCTTTATGGCAGCGAAAAACTTTAACTCAGTTAGGCCATTACAATTCAGCACAAGACGCTTTGCGGATGTTCTTCGAGCTGCTGACTATATGATATGGGGACTGATTTTTGTGCGCGCGATTGGGCTAGGGCCTATACCTGGCATAATGGCTATTGCAATTATAGATACTGGAATTTTAATTGTTCTTTATTCCGAGGCTATCGAAAACATCGATCGTAAACAAATAGAAGGTATAAAGGCTTCGGGCGGAAGCACCCTAGAAGTTATTCGTTTTGGGGTTTTCCCACAGGTCATGCCTGTATTGCTTACAAATGCGCTTTATATGTTTGAGTCGAATGTAAGAGCTGCAACTATTCTTGGCATTGTTGGTGCAGGTGGTATTGGCTTCTTATTGTCAGATAACCTTCGAGCTTTTGAATTCTCCAACGCAACTACGATCATTATGATGATTATACTTGTTGTTTATGTGATTGATTACCTATCAAGAAAACTGCGTGAACGTTACATTCGTGGTGATGATTATCTACAAGGAGATGAAGATAAGAAAAGTGGAGGAATTTTCTCCATTTTCTCGCGCCGCAAGAGCTAAATCTAATTTATTAAAGACTAAGTGGGGGGATACTAAACTTTAAAGTTTTGTATCCCCCCACTTCTTTTTTGATACCCCATTGTACCTAATCTGAGCTTTATTTCCTTCTTCAGTAATCCAATTCCGAAATGCCGTAATCTCAGGTGTGTTTTCTGATCCTTGAGGGCAAACTAGATAATAATTGATTGGGGACTGAAAAATTATGTCAAATAATTTTACCAGACGCCCATCCAATAATTCTTCATGAACAAGCGAGCTTCTTGCTAAAGCAATTCCTTGGTTTCCCATAGCTGCAAGTAGGGCTGTGTTAGTGTCAGGGAATTTTGGACCCTTGGGCAAAACTGGATCTTGAACTCCTGCTTGAGAAAACCAGTGAATCCAAGTTGGGGCTGATTCATCTTCGATACGATACAGAAGTTTTTGCTTTAGTAAATCAGCTGGTTTTTTAAGCTGGTTTTTTAAATTTTTTGCTAGGCTTGGACTACAAACTGGAAATACGAAATCACCTAGTAAAAAAGTGGAATGTAAACCGGGATACTCACCTGCGCCCAATCTTATTACAGTATCAAAACTTTCTGTAGCAAAGTTGCTCAATTTGTTGCTTGTGGAAATCCAAACTTCGATGTCGGGGTTTTTTTTATGGAATGCGTCTAGTCGTGGGACTAGCCACTTATAGGCAAACGATGTCATGGTGTTGATGCGAAGCGGTTTCCGCTCAACTTCGTCTTGTAAATCTTTTACGGTTCTTTTTATGTTAAATAAGAATTGCCTAACTAGAGTGGCAATTTCTTGGCCACTTCTTGTTTGGGCAACCTGTCGTGTCCGCCTTTCAAATAAATTTAATGCCCACATTTTTTCAAGTTTGCGAATTTGATGGCTGACAGCGCTTGGCGTTATGTTCAATTCCTTTGCGGCTTGAGAAAAATTATTGTGTCGAGTGGCTGCCTCAAGGGTTCGTAGGGCAGTAATGGAGGGAAGAGTATCAGACATATAAACCTCAATAAGTGAGCTAGAGCTCACTTATAATATGAAAATCTATCGTTTGTTTAAAGAGCTGATTTGAAGGAAAATTTAACAACCTTAAGCGTTACTGTTTTATGTCTTTCTGACTTTTATTTTCCCTAGGACCATCGTTTTGAAACCTGTGCGTTTTCTGACATTACTTTTAATAATTTTAATGCCTTTGGTTTTGATTGGTATGGGGTTTGTCTATTATGTAGGCAAAAGTAAGTATGCAAGTACTGATAATGCATACGTGAAGGCAAATAAAATTGTTGTCAGTGCTGAAATATCAGGTCGGGTTGTTTCAGTTCTTGTTAACGAAAATGATAAAGTACAAGTAGGTCAACCGTTGTTCAAATTGGATAAAGAACCTTACCTAATAGAACTTGAAAAAGCAGAGGCTAGTCTGGCTCGTGTTCAACAGAATTTAAAAGCCCTGCGTGGACAATACCGTCAAAAGCAAGCAGAATTAAGAATAGCAAAAGCAGAAGTTTCTTATCATGGCGGGGAATTGAGGCGACAAAAAAAGTTACGTTCCAACGGTGTAACCTCACAAGTTCGATTTGATGAGGCCAAGCAAAATTTTTTTGTAGCTAGAGAACGCAGTAACGCCATTAAAGAGGAATTGAGCCGTCTGTTAGCTTTGTTGGGAGGTGCTTTTGAATTGCCTAAAAGTAAACATCCTTTGGTACGCGAGGCTTTAGCTAATAAAAAAATTGCATCTTTGAATATTCGTCGTACTGTAATTTATTCTCCAGCAGAGAGCATTGTTACAAATTTTAATTTGTATTCAGGAGAGCATGTTGAAGCTGGGCGGCCAGTATTTAGTTTAGTAGGAACTGAAAATCTTTGGATTGAGGCTAATTTTAAAGAAACCGATCTGACGAACGTAGCTATTGGTCAGCCAGCTGCGGTAATAGTTGATAGTTACCCCGGGTTGACTTTGACTGCACAGGTGATTGGGATAAGCCCCGCAACTGGATCTGAGTTTTCTCTTTTACCTGCACAAAATGCAACGGGAAATTGGGTAAAAGTCGTGCAACGACTTCCTGTTCGACTTGCGATTGATGTCACTCAAACGCCGAAGCAACTTCGGGCTGGCATGACTGTTTCTGTGAAGATAGATACTGGTCGTACAATGTCTTTGCCCCGTTTTCTCTCTCCCCTCACTCTGTTATTGAGTAAAAATCCGTGAATGATTTGGTAGGTATCGCCCCAAAGGAAAAAATCTATAATCCCGCCTTTATTATTTTGGCAACAGTCCTAGGTCCAATGATTCAAGAAATTGACTCCATGGTTGTTGGTGTGGCACTTCCACATATGCGTGGGCAATTTTCTGCTGCTCCAGACCAAATTTCTTGGGTGTTAACAACTTTCTTGATCGGCGTCGCGGTAATCATGCCAGCCACTGGAGCTCTTGCATCAAAATTTGGTCGTAAAAAAATACTTATAATTGCTATTCTTGGTTTCACCATTACATCGGTGTTAGCAGGGCTGGCAGGTTCTCTAAACGAACTTATTACAATAAGGTTTATCCAGGGGGGGTTTGGGGCAGTACTGACACCACTTTCTATGTCCACGCTATTAGATAACTTTCGCCGGGAAGACCATGGAATGGCCCTCGGCTGGTGGGGGGTAGGCATTATGGTCGCACCAATTCTGGGTCCTACTGTTGGTTCATTTATAGCCGAATACTTTACGTGGAGGGGAGTATTTTTTATCAATGTTCCATTTGGAATTCTTGCTTGTGTAGTAATTTCATCTAGCGTGCCCGTTAGGAGAAAAAGGGACGTTAAGGATTTTAATTATTCTGGTTTTTTGATGATCGCTTTTAGTGCGGGATGTCTTCAATACATTCTGGATCAGGGTGAACGGTTAGACTGGTTTGATGCAGGCAAAATTATAGCCGCAGCGTTGATAGCTGGTATCGCACTATATGGATTTATTCTTAATACTTTGTATTCGCAAAACCCTTTTTTAGATTACAGGGTGCTGATGGACAGGAATTTCTGCGCTGGAATGATTTTAAAGGTACTGCTAAGCATAATATTAGTAAGCATTATCGCCTTACTGCCACCTTTTTTGATTGATTTGTGGAATTATCCAATAATCACAGCAGGTTTGGTTATGGCACCGCGAGGCGTTGGCGTTGTATTAAGTGTTATTTTAGTAGGCTATCTCATGAAATACTGGGATTCGCGCCCACTTATGGCATTTGGTATGGTGTTGGCTGCATATTCAACATGGTTAATGGCCGGTTACACAACAAGTATCACTTCGTGGGACCTTGTCGTCGTAAATTTCATCCAGGGGGTCGGTTGGAGCTTTTTATTTGTACCGCTCACGGCGGCTACCTTTTCAACACTCAATCCGCGATATATGGATGTTGCGGCAGGCCTGTACGGGTTAGTCGGAAATTTGGGAAAAAGTGTTGGCGTATCAATTTTGGTTGGTTTTTACGTAAGAGAGTTTCAGGCTAATAGGGTGGGTTTGATAGGTCATGTGTCCCCTTTTAACGAAGCAATCCAACATACGCCATTGCCGGAATTATGGAACATTAATAGGATCTCGAGCCTTATCACACTGGATGGTGAAGTCACTCGTCAAGCAAATTTTATGGCTTATACTAATGACTTTAGACTATTAACTTTTATCATTTTAGCCTGTCTGCCGTTAGTTTTGCTGATGCAGCGACCTGACACACAAAACGAAGAAGATGGGGTTGATGACGTTCTGGCGGAACAAAAAAATCAAATATCCGTTTGAGAATCTAATAATTCTCTATTACGGTTTTTGACTAGATCTAAAAAAGCTTTAATCAGGGGTGCCTCACTTCGTTCCTGAAGGCAAATCACATGGGGTTGTAAAAATAGGTCAACATCGGAAATTTGAAGAAAAGTAACGCGATTGTCAGGCCGGGATTCATTCTCCAATGCTATGCCGATACCAAGTCCATTTGCGACAGCTTCTTGAACAGCTTCCCTGCTGCCAATGGACATAACGCGTCTAATCGTTACACTATTGTCAAACAGGGCGTCTTCAAAAATACGTCTTGTTGCAGAACCCTGTTCACGTAGAACAAGCCGCATACCACTCAACTCTTTTATTTTAACAGATTTTCTCTTTCCCCATTCGTGATTTTTGGGAACGAGTAGGACAACGCGAATGCGATTGTTGGCAATTGAAAGAAACCGTGGATCTTTTTCAATTTGAGGGACAATACCAACGTCATCTCTGAAATCAAGGACGCGGTCAATAATCTCTTGACTGTTACCTAAGGACACAGAAAGGTCGACATCTGGGTATGTTTTGCCAAAATTCATGACAAAGTCTGTGATCTGATGCGGGCTTATCGCCCCTATGCTAAGATGCCCAATTTGGAAACCGCTAGCTGCAGTTAGGAGTTCAATTGCTTCTGTTTCAAGGGTAAAAATACGTTTGGTAATGTTTAGTAACGTTTTTCCAAGTTTGGTCAATTCAACGTTATGGCCATGACGGCTGAACAATTCTACATCAAAATATTCTTCAAGAGCTTTAACATGAACAGTTATGCTCGGCTGCCCAACCCGCAAGGCCTTGCCTGCCTGAGTGAAGCTACCGATAGTTCCAACTGTGTGAAAGCATCGTAACTGCTTAAAATTAATGGTGTTTCTTTTGGTGTGAGTAGGCATTGAGAAAACTTTTTCTAATAAAATTGGCAATATTTCAAGAAGTAATTGATAGCATTGAATTTCCGAATTGGACCCATCATAGACAATATGGGAGATTATTACGAGTAATTGGCTTTTTTTTACATAAATAAATGTACTACTTTGGATCACTAAAATTGAAGTTTATTTTTAAATGGTTATGAATTGGATTTTTACAAATGATCGCTGAGGGTGACGAGGGTAACTACCCAAAAGACAGCTTGCGTCTTAAAATGCGCCAAATTACAAATCAGGCGGAGTTGATAAACTCCTTTGAAATGGTTGACGTTGACGGCAAAGATCTCCCGGAATATTCCGCTGGGTCCCACATTGATTTTTATTTTCACGACGGTAGAATCCGTCAGTATTCTTTATGTGGGGATCCAGGTGACCGAAAGCGTTATCTTATTGCGGTACTTCGTGATTTAAGGGGCACTGGTGGCTCCATAGATTTACATGAGCGACTTCATACGCAACGAAATGTATTTGTCGGCAAGCCAAGAAACAACTTTCCTGTCCACAAAAGTGCAAAACATCACCTTATGATAGCTGGTGGCATTGGCGTCACACCGATGCTCTCTATGATATATGAATTACAAAAAACTGGCGATAACTTCACCTTACACTATTGTACGAAATCCATAGAACATACTGCTTTTCAGTCGGAACTTGCTGATTTAGTTAAAAAAGGCCGCGTGGTTTTTCATCATGATCAAGGAATTCCGGGTGATGGCCTTGATATTGAGGCACTTTTGAAGGACCATGAAACTGGTACTCACCTATACTACTGTGGCCCTCCTGGCTTCATGGGCGCGGTAGAGAAGTTTTCTTCTCATTGGCCAGAAGATACTGTACATTATGAATATTTTGGTGCTCCTGCGAAACCAGCTCAGATTAAAGAAGGCGTCGAGGGCGCATCAGATGGATTTCAGATTAAAATAGCAAGTACTGGTGCAACGTATGCAGTCCCGGAGAGCAAAACTATTATTGATGTCCTGACTGAAAACGGAATCAAAATTGAAATGTCCTGTAATACGGGGCTTTGTAAAACTTGTGCATGTAAATACTTGGAAGGTGATGTTGATCATCGGGATGTGGTTCTGTCTAAGAAAGAGCAAGAAGAATACATTACTCCGTGCGTATCGCGTGCTAAAAGTGGTCTTCTCGTCTTAGATTTATAGCTGTTTTTTCCCGTTACTATTATTATCATTTGTATCAGTCTTCTGTCCTCCAGAAAACTAGGGGAGGGTGCGTCTTGTGGTTATGATCCTAACCTTAACCAAGTTTTTAGAGGCCCCCCAAAAACTTGATAGGTTTTCTTTACCGTGACGGCCCAATGGACGATAATAAATCATTTGGAATTGGATTCTTAGTTATTTTGTTAGAGTTAATATGGGGCAAAGGTTCATGGCTGAGATAAAAAAACCTGACGTCCGAGTTGTGCTGCAAGAAAAGACAACTGCATATCGAGGCTTTTTTCAAGTTGACCGTTATAAGCTAAAGCATCAAAAACATAGGGGTGGTTGGACTCCAGTGATCGTACGCGAGTTATTCGAACGTGGACACACCGTTGCCGTTTTGCCTTACGATCCTGATCGCGACAGCGTCGTGCTGGTTGAACAATTCCGTATAGGTGCATATGCGGCGGGGGGAGAGCCATGGCTAAATGAGTCCATTGCAGGAATAATGGATTTTGGTGAAAAGGCTGAGGAAGTAGCCTATCGTGAGGCTTTGGAAGAAGCTAATTGTGAAATGTCAGAACTTATAAAGATTGGGGAATTTGTGATGTCCCCGGGAGGTAGTTCTGAGATAACTACGATGTTCTGTGGACGGGTTGACAGCCGAGGTGTTGGTGGCGTCCACGGGCTTGCTCATGAAGGCGAAGATATATTAGCTAAGGTTATACCCCTTAAAGAGGCATTGAATGATCTAACAACAGGCAATATTGTTAGCGCTTATGCAGCAATACCCCTCCTTTGGCTTCAATTTAACAAAGCCTCTCTGCAGGCTCAATGGATATAATGGTGTTTTAAAAATGTGGTCTTTTACTATTCCTACTCAGGTTAACTTTGGCGTTGGCTCATTGGCCAAAATTGGTGATCTGATAAATGGGCGCAAGTACTGTCTAGTTACTTACAGTCATCCCCCATTCGATACTCATGCTAAGCGTATAGAAGAAATTTCTGGCCCCGCTCATGCGTTTATTTGCAACGTTGATACTAATCCTGATTATAAGTCTCTGAGAGAGAGCTGTATTATGGGCGGAGTAGCTGATGAAATTGAGGTGATCGTGGCACTCGGCGGAGGTTCTGTGATTGATACTGCAAAAGTGATGTCTGTTTGCGATGGTGATTTTTCAAACGTTCAGCGATTACTGGAAACAGGCGAGGGGAGGGAAAACTTAAACGAGATTCCCATAATTGCGATACCTACTACATCGGGAACTGGAAGTGAAGTCACAGGTTTTTCAACCGTTTGGGATATGGATTCTATGAAGAAGCACTCTTTGAACTTGCCGGGCCCTTATTGTGAGGCTGCACTGGTTGATCCCGAACTGACCTTGGGTGCTCCACGGGGGCTTACCATCAGTACTGGCTTGGATGCGCTATCTCATGCAATTGAAGGCATTTGGAATATTAATGCCAACCCAGCAACGACGTCTTTGGCTATCACGGCGGCGCGTGAGGTTATTGATGTGCTTCCTGACTTAGCTCATGATTTGGACAATCTTGAACTTCGTACGCGCATGTCACGGGCGGCTCTGATTGCTGGTATTTCTGTATCTAATACACGAACGGCTATGGCGCACTCACTTTCTTATGCTATTACCATCGAACACGGCATTCCCCACGGTATTGCGTGTTCTTTCACTTTGCCTGATTTGATTCGTTGCGTTAAAGGCTTTGACGCAGATTGTGACGCTGCTCTAAAGCAGATATTTGGTCCGAATCTGGCAATAGGTGCAGATAATTTGACCGAAATGTTAAACAAACTTGGCGTACAGACCCGTGCTCAGGACTATGGCGTTACACCTGGAATATGGCGTGAAATGGTCAAATTTGCTCTTGAAGGTGAGAGGGGCCGCAATTTTATTGGAGACCGGGAAGTGATTTTAAAAACCCTTGCCGCCTAATTCTCTAAAGAAAATAAATTACTTATAGGTCATTCGGAAAAAACGGATGAAACACCTCACAAAGCTGCATCAACTATGAATTTGAAAAAACGCCGGGGAACTCTTTGGGCAGGTTCCGGTGCCCATTTTATGCATGATGGTTTCGCAGATATGTTGTATCTTCTTCTACCTTTATGGCAGGCAGAGTTTGCCTTGAGCTTAACACAGGTGGGATTCCTCAGAACAGCGTATTCAGGTGCCATGGCCTTGCTGCAGGTGCCAGCAGGAATTCTGGCAGAGCGGTGGGGGGAACGCATACTCCTTTGCTCGGGCACTTTGGTCACTGGGCTTGCGTACCTGAGCCTTGGCTCCTCTGGCGGCCATTTGACCTTGTTATTTGTCTTATTGGTTGGCGGCGCGGGATCAACTGTCCAACATCCTTTGTGCTCTTCATTGATATCGAAGGCATATGAGCACGGCAATCGGCGAGTAGCACTAGGAGCATATAACTTCGCCGGTGACCTTGGTAAAATGGCTGTGCCTTTTTTTGTTGCCATGGTGGTTTCAGGTTTTGGCTGGCGATGGGCGACTACTGGCGTAGGTGTGTTGGGAGTTTCATGTAGTATTCTTGCCTATTTGTTGTTATCTGGGCTTGGGATTGGTTCACAACCTGTAAGGGCTACAGTGAGCCAGCCAATAAAAATTAAACCCGTTTTGCAAACAAGGGACTGGGGGATCACAGATCGCACTGGGTTTGCAGCGCTTTCAGTCATTGGCGTTCTAGATGGTGCTGCAAGAACTGGTTTCCTTACCTTCTTGCCTTTCTTGTTGGTTTCCAAGGGGGCTGAAGTGGAAACAATTGGTGTAGCGTTAGCTTTGACTTTTGCTGGCGGGGCAACGGGAAAGTTTATTTGTGGTTTTCTGGCTTCGAGACTTGGCATTGTTCGTTCGGTAGTTTTCACCGAGGCTCTAACATGTATTGGAATTGCACTTATTTTACCTCTTTCTTTATCCTGGACTTTGGCACTGTTGCCAGTGATTGGCATTGGGCTTAACGGTACATCTTCAGTGCTCTATGGAACGGTATCTGACTTTGTTTGTCCTGAGCGCCAGGCGCGGGGTTTTGGCCTGTTTTATACTCTAGCTATTGGTGGTGGATCTTCCGCGCCAATCTTGTTTGGCTTATTGAGTGATTTTTCAAATGTGGAGTTCACGATGAAGGTAGTTGCTTTAGTTGCTTTTGCTACAATTCCTGTATGCAAGTTTCTAGTCAAGCCTTTGGCACAGGCAGAAAAGGCGCCGGTCTAAAAACTGAGGCTTACAGTGGTTATTTGTCTCTTAGGTTTTTGGCAATATAGGCAATTCGAATGTAAGCCATTGGATAATTGTATTGGACCAGAGGTTTAGTAGGTGGTTATTTTGATTGTATTGAATTTAAATTGTAAAATTTTTCAAATAATAATTAAAAAGAGCTTAGCGTTTAAAATTTTTGCAAGTCTAGCAACTATCTTTCGTGGCGCCTAAGCTTACGCCGCAACTTTTCCTGTTTATTGAGGAGAGTGAGTGAAATGCCTCTTAAGGATATTTTAGTTCACACAGATAACAGTGGAAATTCTAAAGTACGTTTGGAATATGCGTCGCAGTTGGCTGAAGTCCATAATGCAAATCTTACAGGGTTATATGTAGCTGCGTCTCCCCACAAAAGTGTCCGCTCTTATGGTCACCCCCCAAACTATATTGTGCCGGATTTGGGTGGTCGCTCCCTAAAAGAATATGATGAGAAAGCTCATGCTTTTCAAGATGAGCATCAGGAGCACGCTAAACTGGCATCAGAAAGGGCGCATAGTCGCTTTGAGGAAGTCTCAACTGCCAGAAAGATAAAACATGACTGGATATTGACCTTATTATCATGGGGGCTTACGGTCATTCATGGTTATGTGAGAAAATTTTGGGAGGAAACACGTGCCATCTACTTAACCACTTTCCTATTCCGTTGTTGGTGAATCATTAAGGCTTTTATTTTGGAATATCATTTGGTGTAATTGACTGTTAAATTTAACAGCTTCCATATTAACCTAGCTGAATATAAATTGCTGTTTATAATACAGCTTCCAATTAGATAATGTTTCTTTTAGTTTATTTCTATCCTCAAATTTGGGTGGATATACAATTTAACCGGGTAAATACGATGCTTCATCGCCCTCCACCTATTGCTACGCTAAGAGCCCTAGAAGCTGCTGCGCGACATTTAAATTTTACAAAAGCTGCTGAGGAACTGTGTGTAACTCAGAGTGCGGTCAGTCATCAAATTAGGCACCTAGAGGATCTTTGGGACCTTAAATTATTTGATCGTCCACCCCGAGGATTGGTTTTGACTCGCAATGGGCAGGCATTGGCTCCGGTAGTCCGTAACTTCTTTGATCACCTGTCAGAAACACTCGAAACTCTAAAAAATGAAGTTAAGCGGGATCCGTTGCGCATCGATACGCTTCAGTCTTTCTCTGTAAAATGGCTTGTACCAAGGCTTGCTGACTTTCATGAAATCTTTCCTGATATCGATGTATGGATTTCTACTCATGACGAATTAGTTAATTTTTTTACAGACAATGTTGATCTTGCTATTCGCCTTGGGGAAGGAAACTGGCCAGGTCTGCACTCCACTCTTTTGTTAAAGGAATATGTCTTTCCAGTTTGCTCTCCTGCATTCTTGGAGAGAGTTGGTATGCCCGAGACGCCAATGGACCTGATGAAGCTTCCCCTACTGTTGCGTCTGGGAGAGCCATCCCATCACAATTGGGAAGACTGGTTTGCAAAGGTTGGCAATGAGGATGTTGTTGTGATTGAAGGGCCACGTTTTCCTGATACTAACATGGCTCTGCAAGCAGCATTGGAAGGCCAGGGCGTTGCCTTGGCTCGTAGCGCGCATGTTTGTGATGATTTGAAGGCTGGGAAGTTGGTCAAATTGTTCGACCTGGATTATCTGTCAAACGTCTTTTATTATCTGGTTTGTCCAACTGGGACAGAAAATACACCTAAGATTGAGTCTGCAAGGGATTGGTTGCTTTCAGAAGCCGCCGTTGCTCAGGCCCAATACGATAACATATCGGCACATAACCCAGCTTAAAGCAGATTGGTTTTCATTTGGATCCCTTAGTCACATTCCTTATTCTGGGTGCAGCATTTATGCACGCCACATGGAATGCTTTGGTTAAGGTAGATGATGACAGACTGATGACTATGGCTGTGGTTATCGGAACAACTGGGCTTCTTGCTCCCTTTCTACTGCTCCTAGGTCCAAGCCCAGCACTTGAGAGTTGGCCCTATATTTTAGCTTCAGCCATACTCAACAATATTTATTTTCTTTTTTTGATAGAGGCATATCGAGTTGGTGATTTTTCCCACGCCTATCCACTTGCTCGTGGCTCAGCCCCGCTAATGGTGTCTATCGGAGCATTATTTTTTGGTGGCGAAGTCCTGGGCATGGGTGAAGTTTTTGGAATTGCCCTGGTAAGTGGAGGTATCATCAGCTTAATGTGGGGTGGGGGTCTAAAATTAGGATGGGCACCCATCGTATTTCCTTTGTTGACTGGATTAATGATTGCAACTTACACAGTTGTTGATGGTATTGGTGTTCGACTGTCGGGAAGTCCCTTTGGCTATGTGGGTTGGCTTTTTATTATCAGCCCCTTACCATTATGCGTAATTGCCCTTGTCAGAAGGGGTTTTGGAGCATTTTCTTTTCTAAGAAGTCATTGGCGGCGCGGCGTAATAGGCGGTTTTCTCAACCTGGGCTCCTACGGCATTGCGATCTGGGCCCTTACTTTTATAGCTATGGCAAATGTCTCAGCTTTGCGTGAGACGAGTGTGGTCATAGCGGCTTTGATCGGTTCGCGGGTGCTAGGGGAAGCTTTTGGCCGCAAGAGAATTATCTCTGCTGTCACAGTGTTTGCTGGTGTCTTAATGATTAATTTTAGCGCGGCTTAATAAATATATCTTGCCTTTGCCCATTAGCGCCACTTTGTGTGGAAATTAGTTGGCCTAAGGCAGTTTCATCAATTATATATAATCAATATAGTGATTCAATTTAAAATTAAGATATAATCATCTATTACTAATTTTCAGGAAACAAGGCTCGAAAATGCCAGAAGACCAGCAGTCTGAATTTAACGTCAAGATCTCCAGTACTGGGGATACTTTGGGTGTGCCAAAGAACAAGTCTGTACTGGCTGTGTTGAATGAGAATGGTTATCGGGTTGAGCAAAGCTGCGGCCATGGCCTTTGTGGTGTCTGTAAGGTTCGGGTTTTGGAAGGGGAGCCAGATCATAAAGACATGGTTCTTAGTCCAGCTGAACAATCCGAATTCATGACTACATGTGTATCGCGTTCAAGAAGTGCTGAAATCGTGCTAGAGTTGGGCCCACCTAGTGATAGCAGTGAAGTCATTCCAAGCGCACCTATAGCGATAGTGGACAATTCAATTTGTGTCGGTTGTCTAACTTGTGTAAGAGCGTGTACTTTCGGCGCTGCCTCTATTGACCCTCAGTTAGTTGGTGTTGGAGGTATTATGGGTGCGGCAATCATCAATGATGAGGACTGTACGGGTTGCGGTCTTTGCGCGGCTGCCTGTCCTACAGGCGCTATTGATTTGACCCGTTTTGCCAATCAAGAAATAGTTTCTCAGTTTGAAGAACTGTTGGGTTCGGATGTTCCGGTTGCAAATGCCCCACGAGTGGTTGTTTTTGCTTGTCCAAGTTGTCCTGCATCTATCGATGCATTCACGCAAGACGCCACTAAGCCGGTGGACTTGAAGGTAGTCGAAATGCCTTGTTCAGGCCGAGTTGATAACTTCTCAATGTTGAAGGCTTTCGAATATGGGGCTGACGGAGTGATTGTTTCAGGATGTGAGCCCGGTAAATGTTATTTTAATGCAGGAAATATAAATGCAGTCAAACGAGTGCGTCGAACTGAGGCCTGGCTTGACAATGTTGGTCTTGGTGCAAATAGGGTGCAAATGTTACATTTACCACAAGATGGAGCAGAGCCTTTCAGGAGAGCGGTACAAGAAATGGCGGATGAACTTCGACCAGTATTGCGTGGTGGATCGCTCAAGCAAAATTTATGTGGGGCAGAAACAGGGGAAGCCAAGGTTATAGCTGAGGAGGTAAAGGCCGCAGAGGATGCCTTTCTTCGCGAGATAGGAGTAATTTAAAATTGATTGGGTTTTATAGGAAAATGGAATCATGATTGTAGCTGAACAGAAAGAATTGCCTGAATTGAAAAAAATGCTGAAAGGCAAAAAGAAGGTTTTGGCAGTTGGTTGTGGCACTTGTGTATCTGTATGCTTTGCTGGTGGGCAGACTGAAACTCGCGGCCTTGCTACTGAATTAAGTACGGCTGCAAATGTTGATGGTGAAAGTTTGGACGTTGATGTGAAAACTGTTCAACGCCAATGCGTTCAGGAATTCATTGAGCCGCTGGACGATGATTTAAAAGACTATGATGCGGTGCTCTCGCTTGGGTGTGGGGTTGGTGTCCAGACCCTTGCTCAGCGCTACCCTGATACCCGTATTTTTCCGGGATTAGATACTCAGTTTATGGGGCAGCCTGTCGAACCCGGCGTCTGGGAAGAAAGGTGTGTTGGCTGTGGTAGCTGTGTCCTCGAATATACAGGAGGTTTATGCCCGATAACACGTTGTCCTAAACAATTATTCAATGGACCGTGTGGGGGCTCTGAGGGAGGCATGTGTGAGGTTGATTTATCAATGCCATGTGTATGGTCTAGTATATGGGGAAACGCAGAAAATCTAGATTTAACTGACACTTTGATGGAGATACGCCCGCCTCAGGACTGGTCAACCAGCCGGAGTGGTGGTCTAAGGCGTACGGTGGTGCGTGATGATTTGCACCAACCAAGCGCAGTCAAAACAAAAGAAGATACAGAGTCAAGTGATCAAGTAGAGGAGAAAGCAAATGAAGAAAGTCCAGAAGATGCTTTCCTTCGTGGTATAGGATTAATCTAATATGGGTCAGGCGTTACAAAAACCAATCGAGAAAGAGTTCAAATCAGGAAGCAATCTTGAGCGTGTTCTTGCTTCTGGACATTTTGCAGTTACTGGTGAGTTGGGACCTCCAAGGAGCATGAACCTTGATCTAATCAATCGTAAAATAGCTTTTCTAAAGGGTTTTGTTGATGCTGCTAATTTGACTGATAATCAAACTGGCATTGTTCGTTTGAGCAGCATTGCAACAAGTATTTTATGCCATCAAGGGGGTCTTGAGCCAGTTATGCAGATGACATGCCGTGATCGAAATCGACTGGCTATGCAAAGTGACCTTCTGGGCGCTAATATTCATGGAGTAAAAAACGTACTTTGTCTGTCTGGTGATCACCAGTCATTTGGAGACCATCCTGGAACAAAAAATGTCCATGACATAGACTCAATGCAGCTGATTCGCATGGTCTCAGAAATGCGTGACAAAAATCAATTTCAAAATGGAGTTGAAATAAAGGGTGGAGGGCCAAAGATGTTTATTGGAGCAGCGGCTAGCCCATTTTCCTCACCAGTAGAGATGCGTCCTCTTAGATTAGCTAAAAAAGTTCTTGCGGGTGCAGACTTCACACAAACACAAATGATTTTTGATATGGAAAAGTTTAAAATTTATATGCGCAGGATCGTGGATATGGGGTTGCACGAAAAGATATCGATCTTAGCAGGTGTTGGTCCCTTGAAAAGTGCGCCAATGGCTCGTTTTCTGCATGAGAAGATCCCTGGAATTGAAGTGCCTACACATTTAATTGAACGCATGGAAAACGCAGTTAAGAATATAGACAAAGAAGACAAAGAGGCCCGAAAAGATGCTGGCCGCGCTGAGGGTATAAAAATCTGTATTGAGCAAATACAGAAAGCAAAAGAAATAGAGGGCGTTGCTGGAGTTCATATCATGGCCATTGAATGGGAGGCGGCTATTGAGGGTATAGTTAAAGGCGCAGGACTTTATCCTCGACCCGTGCTTTCATAGCAAACTAAATTATTTTGTTTAGTTTATAGAGTTTATGGGTCTATGTCCCGATTTGCCGCCAACCTGACTATGTTGTTTACGGAGCTATCTTTTGTTGGTCGTTTCTCAGCAGCTAGCCAAGCAGGTTTTAGAGCAGTTGAATTTTTGTTTCCCCTATGAATTTCGGGCTGTCGAGCTAGCAAATAGGCTTGCCAAGGAAAATCTTCATCAAGTTTTATTTAACCTCCCTCCTGGCAATTGGGATGCTGGCAAACGAGGAATTGCTGCGCTACCTGGTCGCCAAGTAGAGTTTTTGGAGAGCGTAGAGTAGGCTCTAGAGTATGCACGCATGTTAGAGTGACCGATTTTACATGTAATGGCGGGCATTCCAACAGGCGTAACATCCCAATGTGAAGCGCGTTAGGTCTATATAGAAATTCTTCGCTTGGCATGCGATGCAGCGTCTCATCAAGCAATTACAATTGTTATTGAACCGGTAAATACTCGTGATGTCCCGGGATACTTATTTAGCTGTTCGGATCAGGCTATCCAGACCATTAATAAAGTTGGGCGCGATGATATAGGATTGCAATTAGACTTATAACATTGCCAAATCATGGAAGGTGACCTAGAAAATCGAATTAAAAATCTAGCCAATGTAATTCGACGTATCCAAGTTGCAAGCGTTCCAACTAGTAATGAGCTAGATATGGGAGAGGTTAACTATTCTCATTTATACAAAATTACAGATGATATTGGTTATAATGAGCGGGTTGGATGTGAGTATAATCCACGCGGCTCAACTTCGAATGGCCTAGGTTGGTTCCAGGTGGCTAAAACTTGAGGAATAAAGTTAATGAAACTCCTTCTTGGCTGTATTGCTGATGACTATACAGGAGCAAGTGACCTTGCCAACACGCTGGCCAAAAGTGGTCTACGAACTGCTCAATTGATTGGCTTGCCAGAAGATGACGCACTTTTTCCTGACGTTGAGGCAGTAGTGATAGCCTTGAAATCAAGAAGTAATCCGCCGACCGTGGCTGTTGAAGAATCACTTAACGCCCTTCAGTGGTTGCAAGAAAATGGCGCAAGGCAGTTTTTTTTCAAGTACTGCTCTACTTTTGACTCCACAACTAAAGGTAATATAGGCCCAGTCATGGATGCTCTTATGAGAGCCTTGGGCAGTAGTTTTATAATTGCGTGTCCGGCTTTTCCAAGAGCAGGTAGAACAGTCTATCAGGGACATTTATTTGTCTACAATGAATTATTGTCAGACTCTTCTATGCGAAACCACCCAACAACTCCTATGACGGATTCTAATTTGGTTCGTTTCTTGGGGAAACAAACTAAACAAAGGATTGGTCTTATCCCTATAGCTACGGTTGAGCAAGGACCTGAAACTATAAACACTGCTATGTCAGAACTTCAGGAAGCTGGGGTGCGTATTGCCATCGTTGATGCTATCAGCGATCATCACTTGATGAATATTGGGGTTGCTAGCAAAAATTTGGAACTAATTACTGGTGGCTCCGGTGCCGCTATGGGACTAGCTGATAATTTTATGGCCCAATCTGGCATTCAGTCAAACGATACAGCTGTGAAAATACCAAGTGTATCAGGGCCTGAAGCGGTAATTTCGGGTAGTTGTTCACAAACGACATTGGCCCAAGTTGCGAAAATGAGTCAAAGCCATCCCGTTTTTCGCTTTAATGCCATTGAACTTGCGGAAGGTAGGGTTACTTCGAACAAAATTTTAGAATGGGCTTCTCCTTATTTGGTGGCGGATCAAGCATTTTTGGTGGCAGCCAGTGCTTCGCCAGAACTGATCCGTAAAGCCCAAGAATTTCTGGGCAGGAGTGAGGCTGGAGAGCTAATTGAAAAAACTCTGGCTGAAGTCGCCCGCCTCTTGGTAAAAAACGGCCTTCGTCGTTTGCTCGTGGCAGGTGGGGAAACTTCTGGTGCGGTAGTTCAAGCACTTGGTATTAAGGGTTTTCAAATTGGTCAAGAGATAGAACCTGGAGTCCCTTGCATGGTTACACTCAGCGAAGAACCCATCGCCTTGACCTTAAAATCTGGAAACTTTGGAAGTGAAGATTTTTTCCTTAAAGCATTGAGAGAAATGCCATGAATGAGACACAAGCGCGCGACGAAATTACCCGTCTGGCCAAGTCCATATTCGATCGTGGCTTAACCTTTGGAAGCTCAGGAAACATAAGTCAGCGCATTGATGATGGCTGGTTAATGACACCTACTGGTTCAACCATGGGTAATCTGGATCCAGCTCAAATTTCTAAACTGGATGATGACGGCAATCACCTCTCAGGTGACAAGCCGACCAAAGAAAACTTCCTGCATATGGCTATGTATGAGGAACGCCCGGCAACCGGTGCGGTGGTGCATCTTCATTCGACCCATTCCGTGGCTGTCAGCTGCCTTGGGGATGTGGACCCTAAAAATGTTTTGCCCCCAATAACTGCCTATTATGTGATGAAAATAGGAACCCTGCCGCTGATACCCTATTTTCCGCCGGGAGACTTGGATCTGGCCAAGGCTGTACGTGAAATGGCGGGCAAACACCATGCGGTTTTACTTGCTAATCATGGCCCTGTTGTAGCCGGTAAATCCCTGTACGATGCGGTTTACGCGATGGAAGAACTGGAAGAAACTGCGCGGCTGTTCCTTTTGCTTAAGGGCATGAATACTCGTTTTTTGTCCTCTGATCAGGTGACTATGCTCGAAGACCGTTTCCCCACTTAAAGGTGCCTAGGCGCATATAAAAGGGTTATCAAAACGATATCCCTTTTATATTTGCTGACCCTAGACTTTCATTTAGGGATATGAAATAGCCGTCGAACAACGTCAAACTGGTTTTTTAAAGTCTTGTTGAAAGTCTTGTTCACCTTAGACTTTGGCAAACTTTTCCATACCGGCGTCATGCTTGCAAGTCGTTCGGAAAGCATCCAAACGTGCTGGAAACTCTTCCCTTCCAATTGCATGACAGCAGAGATCTGTTCTGCACTTAGGTAATCGGTGGGAAGTTCACTGAAGAGCTCCCGCGAGATAACTATATGATAGACCTTAGCGTACTTGAGCACGCTTGCATGGCTTTTGTCGTTTAGCCCTGTCAAATCAATGAGAGCCCTGTTCATGTCACTCTCATTGTCATAATCATTACTCTCCAGGCCGGCAAGTGGCGCAGTGTTAACCCCGTCCTGCTGCAGCCGCTCTACTACCGGTTTTGATAATTGGTAGGGGGTCCTTTCATAAACTTGCTGGTCAAAAACATTTTGCAGAAAGAATAATCCCATAAAACAGACCATACAGGAAATGACAGGGGTAATGACCCAGCCAGAAGCAATCCCGCCGAGCACACGCCAGCGTATACCACGGCCACCCTTAATAATGGCAATGCCGATGATTGCGCCAACAACGGCCTGCGAACTTGAAACAGGTACCAGTGGAATGGTTGGCAAATCATGAGAGGCAAGAAAGGATTCAAGACCTTGTGAGGCAAACAGGAACAAAACGATCGAGTGGGCGACAACAACAACCCAGGCAGCAATCGGAGAAAGTGGTAATAAATCTCCACCAACGGTCAGCATCACCCGCTTGGAGTAGGTAAATACGCCTACCGCAATGGCCAAAGCACCGAGCAGGAACAATTGCTGTACTGAAGACACCGAAAAAAGATTTCCCACAGAAAACTCCGTAAATGGTGAGGAGTTTACAAAAACGCCCATGACGTTAGCGATATTGTTGGCACCAAGACTGTAGGAGCCAAAGGCACCGGCTAGAACAAGTCCTATGCGCGTGTAGGCGTCTGTACGCAATAGGTGCATTTTAGTGTTGTTCAAAATCGCAGTGACAACCTTGAATAGCCCCATGGAAATTAATGCAGCAAGTATCGGACACGCCAACCAAGTTGTAATGATTTTGATTAACGAAGCTTGATCTGTAAGGTTATGGCTAAACAGGTTCCAACCGATAATAGCACCAACAATGGCTTGACTGGTTGAGACAGGAACCCGTGCTGCGGTCATCAAGTAGACAGAAAGCCCTGCCGAAAAGGCAGCCATAAATGACCCTGGTAGAGCATTGATAGCCCCGAGTTTGCCCAAGGTATGGGCTGCGCCAGAACCACTGATAACGGCTCCCAAAACAACAAAAGCGCTGCAAATTATAGCGGCAGTCGTAAATCGAATCATCCGCGAGCCAACGGCTGTGCCAAAAACATTAGCAGCATCATTAGCGCCAAGCGCCCAGCCCAGAAAAAGGCCGCTAGTCAGGAATAACAGTATTGTGACGTCCATTTTATTTAGGGCCTACTCGATTAGAATGTCCGTTTAATGACGTAGATAGCCAATCTATCTGCCACATCTTCGGCCCAGTCAGCTGCATTATCAATTTGCTCGACAAAATGCTTTAAGTGCATTTTGTGCGCAAGGTCGAGTTTGGAATCGAAAATGGCAGACTTGAGTTTGGTGCTGATTTTGTCAGCCTCTTTCTCGAAGAACATGACCTTGTGGCTGTGATCACCAACGGAATCTATATTACGAAAAAAGGCGCGTGAGGCTAGGACCATGGATTCTACAGCTTCACCGCCCATTTTCGTCAAATTACGATAACCCTCGTGAAATTCTGCGGGTATATCCGGTTTTTCAATGGAAAGGCCCCACAGAGTGCCTTCAAAAAAACCAAGAACATGATCTAAATTTTCAATCAACCCAAGCACATCGCCACGGGATTCGGGGATTAAGGTCTGGGTGTAAAGTTGTGTCTCAATAGTCCGCCGCAGGGCATCACACATGCTCTCGAACTTGTTTACCTGATGTAACTTTTCTTCAAAATCTGATGAACAACCCTCTTCTAGGTAGGTATAGATGGCACTTTTAAAAATTAGTGCCGATTGGGAAAGGAGGTCGTGAAATTGATCAATTTCGCCCTCAAGTGCTCGAGTACGGCGCATTAAGCCGATGCCATTAGAAATTTTCATATTCAGAGATCCTTTGTATTGCAAAGACACAACATTCGGTTGTCGTCACTTCCACAAGGGTTAGAATCTCCCGAATGGATCTTAATCTAAAATTTTTTAGGATTGGGACCCCATACTTTGAAAGGCCGCACTATTACAACCGCTTCTTTATTCATGGGTGCCATGTTATTAATTTTCTTACACTAATGGGGTTACATAATTTATTACATTAATAGTGGATCGTTTACATTACTGTTAAAAATGTTAAAAGATTCGGTAATAAAGCAGAATACCTTTTAGATTTGTCTGATTTTATAGGGCTTTTTGACAAATTTTTTTGGTCAAAGTCGATTTTGGATAGTCTGTTTTTTTCAATTAGGTCACAAGGGGAACTTCAAGAATGGATCTCTACGTCTACATCATAAGTTGCGGCTTTATCGCATTGGCATACGGGGTTTACGCATCCCGTTCTGTGCTTGCAGCACCTGCTGGAAATGAACGCATGCAAGAAATTTCTGCTGCTATCCGCGAGGGCGCTAGCGCCTATCTCAACAGACAGTATAAGACTGTTGCCATGGTTGGCATCGTCATCGGCGTTCTACTTGGAGCTTTACTTGGATTCAAAATTGCCATTGGATTCTTCATTGGCGCAATTCTCTCTGGTGCGACCGGTTATATCGGAATGAACATATCGGTTCGTGCCAATGTTCGCACGGCAGAAGCTGCACGAAGCAGTGGTATCGCCGGTGGATTGAATATAGCCTTTAAAGCGGGTGCAGTGACGGGCCTTTTGGTTGTTGGTTTAGCTCTGCTAGGACTGACTGGATACTATATGTACCTTAACAGTGTCATAAACTCTGGCACGCCTGAGGGTTCTCGGCACATTCTTGAAGCTATGGTTGCACTTGGATTTGGCGCATCACTGATTTCCATATTTGCCCGTCTTGGGGGAGGTATATTTACCAAGGGTGCCGACGTTGGTTCAGACTTAGTTGGAAAAATTGAAGCTGGTATTCCTGAAGATGATCCGCGTAATGCTGGTGTCATCGCAGATAACGTTGGCGATAACGTGGGTGATTGTGCAGGCATGGCTGCAGACTTATTTGAAACATATGCCGTTACATTGGTTGGTGCGATGCTTCTAGCAGGAATATTTTTTGCTGGTGAAGCTCAAGAAATAATGATGGCCCTTCCGCTATTAATTGGCGCTGTTTGTATTATTGCAACAGTTATAGCTACAGGCTTTGTAAATCTGGGAGAAAGTCAGAACATTATGGGGGCCTTGTACAAGGGTCTAGTTGCCAGTGCTGTAATTTCATTGCTCTTTATTGGCGCTGTTATCTCGCTCCATGTTGGTTGGGATACAGCCTATGAAATGGGTGATCAAACAGTTACCGGCACGCAAATTTTTTACAGTGTTATTGCAGGTCTTGCCGTAACGGGTTTGATCGTCTGGATCACTGAATACTATACGGGTACGTCCTACCGTCCTGTCAGGGGTATTGCTGAGGCTTCCAAAACTGGCCATGCCACCAATATTATTCAAGGTCTTGCCATCTCCATGGAGGCAACAGCTCTTCCTGTAGTTGTTATTTGTGGCGGTATCATGATTGCATTTTTGAACGCCGGACTTTTTGGAATAGCTATAGCGGCGACGACGATGCTTGCCCTTGCTGGTATTGTAGTAGCTCTTGATGCTTTTGGGCCGGTTACGGATAATGCTGGTGGCATTGCGGAAATGGCTGATCTACCTGCTGATGTTCGTAACACCACCGATGCTCTTGATGCCGTTGGAAACACAACTAAAGCTGTTACCAAGGGCTATGCCATAGGTTCAGCGGGACTTGCATCACTGGTCCTGTTTGCAGCTTATACAGAAGACTTGGCACACTATTTCCCAGATCTAGATGTGACATTCCAATTGCAGGATCCTTTTGTGATTATTGGCCTCTTCGTTGGTGGCCTTCTTCCTTACTTGTTTGGTTCTATGGGTATGATGGCTGTTGGTCGTGCAGGTAGCGCGGTCGTTGTTGAGGTCCGTCGTCAGTTTAAGGAAATTCCAGGAATTATGGAAGGAACAGCCAAGCCAGAATACGGCCGGTGTGTAGACATTCTGACTCAATGTGCAATTAAAGAAATGATTATTCCCAGCCTACTTCCAGTTCTTGCACCTCCTATCATGTACTTTGTTATTTTCATAATAGCCGATCAAACAGCAGCATTCACGGCTCTTGGTGCCATGTTGCTAGGAACTGTCGTGACCGGCCTTTTCGTGGCGTTGTCCATGACTGCAGGTGGTGGTGCTTGGGATAATGCCAAGAAGTTCATTGAAGAGGGTAACTGTGGTGGTAAGGGTTCAGAAGCCCATAAAGCTGTAGTAACGGGAGATACTGTAGGTGACCCCTATAAAGATACAGCGGGACCGGCCATTAACCCAATGATTAAAATTATCAACATTGTTGCTATTTTAATGCTTGCAATGCTCGCATAGGGCTTAGTGGTTGGTAGCAGTACTATTCTACACAAAGTAAAAAGCCCGACGTTTAAACCGTCGGGCTTTTTTTTAATAAAATCTAAAACAGAACTTTTATAATGAATTTCAAGGTTTGCGGCTGAAGCGCCATTAGCCAGTTTTGGCGTTAGCGTTGCTGGGTCAACTGGTTATTTCTTTGCTTACCAGCCATATCACAGCATTTCAACAAACTTGGTTATTTTATATAGTAAGATTTATTGGTTGTTGAGGAAGCTCTCGTGGTTGCGCATTGAAAAAGGGCAACCGCATGAGTATGCAACGGGTGCGAATGTTCCTGCTGGACAATACCAATATTGTTGCTGAATGCCAGTTAAAGTAGGTAGAAGAATTCAATCTACACTCCATGTTGGGTGATCACCGGGTTGGGTGTAAATGGAAATGCCTATTAAGACGGAAGCTATGTTGTAGTTGTTTCATGAAACTCATGAATAAGATTCGTTTGACCCCCGGAAGGCCTCTAATATTAACTGAGCATCGACTTTTTAATAGGGCGCTAAGTTATACAAACTTAATTTTCTTAACGCTAATTTTTTCATAAGTAAAATAAGGTAAAATACTATGTCTGGCTTTAAAGTATCTCTGGTTACAAAGGCTAAAGAAGAAACAGAAGCTTTCGTTAAAGGTGTTTTTCCTCCCGAATGTGAAGTTCTTTTTCAAACAGAAGAAGAGTTAAGGGCAGGGATTGCTGATATTGACATTATGGTTCCTGGGCACATCACAGTGGACGGCGACCTTATTCGTCAAGGCACCAAACTTAAGATGATTCATGCCGGCACAGGTTATAATAATGTTGACCTAGATGCTTGTAATGAAATGGGCTGTTACGTGGCGGTCACACCAAATGTTGCAGCTCAGTCCGTTGCCGAGCTTGTCTTCTCAGGTTTTGGTGCTCTGAAAAATCAGATCAGAATGTGGGATAACGTAATGAAGAACGGTGGATGGAAATCCAGTGACTTCATTGGCGTTCCAGAGTTTAAGGGTAAGACTTTGGGCGTGGTCGGTTATGGCAACATCGGTAAGTGCGTTGGAAAAATTGGCCGTGGTTTCAGCATGAATGTCATCGCTCACGATCCATACTGTAAGGATTCAGGCGATGGCACCGAGCTCGTTGATTTTGACAGGCTCATTGCGGAGTCAGACTTTATTTCCCTTCACGTGCTTTTGACTGATGAAACTAAACATCTGATGAGCACGGCTCAATTTGATGCCATGAAAGATACTGCCATTCTTGCAAATGCTTGCCGTGGTCCAGTGGTCGACGAAGAGGCTTTGTGTGTTGCGCTTAAGGAAAACAAAATTTTCGGTGCATGTATAGATGTGTTCGAGAAAGAGCCTCTTACAACAGAAAGTCCACTGCGCAGCATGGACAACGTTATGCTGACGCCGCATATAGCTTATTGCTCAAATGAAGCCTTGCTTGGTCGATATGCTTTTTTTGCGGACAACTGCCAAAAGATTATTGATGGCGTTGTTCCTCATATGGCCGTCAATGAAGATCAAGTTAAGAAGTAAAGCAAGGCACACGGAAATCTCCCGTTTCGTGTGCAAGATACCGGACAGCGCAGTCAAATAAATGGGAGAAAGACTTATGACAGGTAAATTTAGTGAGTGTTGAAATTCCAGCGCACCAGTTAAAAGTCTCTCACAGCGATATGGCTAATGCTGTCCGGTTCCTCTCTGCCGATGCTATTCAAAATGCCAACTCTGGACACCCGGGTATGCCCATGGGTATGGCAGATGTAGCGACAGTTTTATTTTCACGATTTCTAAGATTTGATCCGACCTTGCCAACATGGGCCGATAGGGATCGCTTTGTCCTGTCAGCTGGTCACGGCTCCATGCTGCTTTATTCCCTTCTACATCTTACGGGGTATGAAGATATTACCCTCGAAGAATTAAAAAATTTTCGTCAACTGGGTGCGCGTACCGCGGGCCATCCAGAGTATGGCCATGCTCCGGGTGTTGAGACTACTACAGGCCCATTGGGTCAGGGACTGGCTACGGCTGTGGGCATGGCTTTGGCTGAGTGCAAACTTAACTCGCAGCACGGTAACGAAATTGTTAATCATTTTACCTATGTCATAGCTGGTGATGGTTGCCTCATGGAAGGGATCAGCCATGAGGCAGTGTCTCTTGCTGGTTATCTAAGACTTTCCAAACTTATTGTTTTTTGGGACGATAATTCGATAAGCATTGATGGCCCTACAAGTAAAAGTGTGCGTGATAATCAAGAGGTGCGTTTTAGCGCATCGGGCTGGCAGGTCCTTTCTTGTGATGGTCACGACCCTGAGGCTATAGCTGAGGCAATAGCTGATGCAAAAAACAGTAATCAGCCATCGCTTATTGCTTGCAAGACGGTGATTGGCTTCGGTTCACCAAATAAAGAGGGTACAGCCTCTACACACGGTTCTCCTTTAGGTGAAGAGGAAATTGCTGGTGCCCGCAAGAAACTTGGTTGGCATCATGCACCTTTTGATATTCCTGATGATATTCTTACCGCTTGGCGCATAACTGGTGCTCGGGGCATTGGCTGCAGAGATGTTTGGGAAGGTCGCTTGTGTGGCCTTGATACTAGCGATAAAGCTAATTTTAAGCGTGCCAATAGGGGTGATTTACCGGATGGCTGGCTGGAAGAACTCAATGTGCATAAGGCTAAATGCGCCAAAGAACAGCCCAAGTGGGCAACCAGGACTGCTTCTGGGAAAGCACTTGGCATGTTGACAGAATCTATTGAGGAACTAATTGGTGGATCCGCTGATCTGACCGGGTCAGTCAATACCATGACTGCTAATACAAAGTCCATTACGCCAGATGATTTTTCAGGCCGATATATACACTACGGTGTGCGAGAGCATGCGATGGCGGCTGTAATGAATGGATTGGCTTTGCATGGTGGCTTCATTCCCTACGGTGGAACATTTTTGGTCTTTGCCGATTACATGAGGGGTGCCATGCGGCTATCAGCTTTAATGGGGCTGCGAGTGGTTTATGTCTTGACCCATGACTCTATTGGCTTGGGCGAAGACGGTCCAACCCATCAAGCAGTTGAAACCATTGCCAGTCTTCGTGCCATACCTGGATTTAACGTCTTTCGCCCCTGTGATCCAATTGAAACGGCAGAGTGCTGGGCTATTGCTCTTGATGATAATCGTACTCCTTCAGGGTTAGTATTGTCACGTCAGGAGGTGCCAACCTTACGCACAGAACACACCAACGAAAATCGTTCCGCCCGTGGAGCATACATTTTAGCAGAAGCCGAAGGTGGCAATCGCAAGGCAACTATTTTAGCTACAGGTTCAGAAGTAAGCATCGCTATAGCGGCGCGTCAGGCCTTACAAAAGGAGGGTATCCCAACTGCCGTTGTCTCTATGCCTTGCTGGGAGTTGTTTGATGCTCAAGATAAAAAATATCGTCAAGCAGTTCTCGGCCCAGGAAGTGTAAGGGTCGCCGTGGAGGCTGGTATTCGTCAGGGTTGGGATAAATATATTCGTTCCCACGGGGGTTTTGTTGGGATGACGAGCTTTGGTGCGTCGGCTCCGGCTGAGGTGTTGTTCCAACATTTTGGTATTAACAAAGAAAAAACCATAGAATCTGTAAAAAAACGCCTCTAAGTATTCTTTATTATTCCTCTTATTTTTTTAATTTAGCCGTAAAGCCTCATTTGGCCTAGTTTAAAGGGCTTCATGATGAATCATTCATGTATTTTATGAGGAGGCTTCGTTTGTGACTTGCATCAAAGAGTACTTAACTGATGATGATATCAGTTTGTGGGCAAAATAAGCCAAATCAACTTGTAGTTTATGGGACATTTTCCTATCAATTAAAACTCAGGGGAAATATTTACACTGAGTTTTCGAAAAAACGCGTTATTGGAAATCCCCATACCGCAAAAAGTATAAGGCCAACATGGCAAAAGTCAGATTGTAGGTTCTATGGTTATGAAACATAAAATAAAGTTTTCAGGAGTGAATTCTAATGAATGAGATGTCGATTAAAAAAAGTGGAAACTCGGTTGAAGAACTGAAAGAGTTAGTAAAGAATTTTAAGGCACATGCTATGACATTGAGTTCAGCAGCCGGTGCAGGTCATGTCGGTGGTGCCATGTCTAGTGCAGAATGGCTTATTGCCAGCTGGTTTGATAAACTAGACATGAATCCAGATTCTAATAATCGGGATCGTTTCTTCATTGGTCAGGGTCACATCACGCCTGGTATAGCTGCTCTACTTTCCATGTATGGCCATTACAGTCGGGAAGAAACTGCTTCTTATCGGCGTTACGCCAGTCCATTTCAGGCTCATCCCGATCTTGGTTTAAAAGGTTGGGACATGTGCTCCGGCTCTCTTGGGCAGGCCCTGGGTGTAGCTGTTGGTTGCGCTTTAGCTGCTAAATTTCGTGGAGAGAAGCACCGCATTGTTACTTTGAACAGTGATGGAGAACTCATGGAAGGTTCCATGTGGGAAGCTATTATGTTTGCTGGTTCCAATAAACTTGATAACTTGACTACATTCTTTGACTTCAATCGTATTCAAAACTATAGCCGAATTGAAGACACCAACGATCTTGAACCACTAGCTGATAAGCTGCGCGCTTTTAACTGGGAAGTCCTTGAAATTGACGGCAATGACATGGAGGCCGTTCTTGAGGCTTACGATAAGGCCTTAGAACCAGGTCGTGGAAAACCGTTTGCTATTGTTGGACACACTAAGATTGGTAGGGGCGTCTCTTTTATGGAAGACGTTGTTGCTTTCCATTCCAAGGCACCTGCACGTGATTTGTTGGCTGGCGGCTTTGAAGAACTTGGTGTTGAATTCCCCCATGAGCAAATGCTCAAGTGGCACGATGATTATACTGCGCGGATGGGCGAAGAACTGAACGCTAAGGACCCAAAGTTTTCAAAGGACTATTCCTGGAATGCGGGCGATGACATGGCAGTTGAGAATGTTTGGACTGGTATTGGCATTACTGAGGGTTTCCGCTCTTGCATGGACGCTGATCCGAATGTGATAGTTTGCACTGACGATTCCCACAAGTTGATTGGTCTCACTGACGATGATAAAGAGAAGTACACAAAAACTAATCAATATACAGATGTTGGATGTGCCGAGCAGAATATGGCTGTTGTTTCCGCCGGCCTAGCAAAGGAGGGTTTTATTCCTTTGACTCAGGGCTACACTTGCTTCTCGATGGGTCGTGGCTATGACCACATCAGAACCAGTATTGCCTTTCCAAAATTTAATGTGAAGTACTTCCCAACGGAGGGGCTTCTCGGTGGGGATGGTGCGATGCACGAGAGCCTTGAGGGCATCACCCTTGGTTACTATTTGCCTAATATGAGGGTCCAGTGGCCTGCTGACGTCAATGAAGCACGGAGAGCCACAAAGGCTGCTATTCACGAAGTTATTGGCCCCATCGCAACATTACAGGAACGTGCTCCTAAGCCAGTTGTTACTTCGGAGGCCACACCTTACAAACACGGTGTTGCCAACATTATTCGTTTCACTGGGCGTAAGCCTAATTTTGTAGATGCTTTTGAAACCACTCTTTCTTCTAATTGGAAGGCTGAGAGTGCTGACGTAGCCATCATTGCTTGTGGGTCGCAAGTCAGTGAAGCTATGCGTGCTGCAGTTATCTTGAAGGAAGAAAAAGGGCTTGAGACTACTATTGTCAACTTACATACAATCAAGCCTCTTGATGTAGATGGAATGATGAAAGCAACGGCTGGTGTTAAAGTTGTGATCGCTACTTCACAAGACCACGAAGGTGCACTGGGTAATATTGTGGCTGGTGCTCTTCTTGAGGGTGGCTTGGTGAACGGTCAAAAATTCAAGAAGATTGGTGTTCCCGATGAGTTCGGTCAAACTGCTAAGCCATATGAGCTTGTCCAGCACTACGGCCTCACAGCGGAACATCTGGCAGAAGCTGCTATTGGCCTCCTCTAGGGGCATTTGGCTAATTAATCAGCTGATTAATCTCCGGGGGGATTCCCCCGGGGGACAAAGGAGAATATGTGGCAATGGGAAGTAAAAGTATAATCGACTTAGCAATTTTTGATCTTGGTGGAACTGTTTGTGACGGTATCGATGAGGCAACGGGACTTGCAAACATTGGTCCTATCAATGCACTCAAGTTTAGTTTGAAAGAAGTTTGGGACATTGATCCAGGATATGACGTGATATTGCCACACATGGCAACACGGAAACTAGATCACTTGTATGCCATTCTTACGACGCCATCTATAACTGAGGAATTCATTGAAAAGCATGGTAGACCACCTACAAGAGAAGATGCTCAGATAACTTTTGATACGGCTTTCAAGCGGATTTTGGAAATTGATGAAATGCCCGGTCGTTCTGAGCCTTTTCCTGGCGTTATAGAAATGTTTGAAGGCCTTCGTGCCAAGGACATCAAGATTGGTATAAATACCGGTTTCTATGCCAAAGCAGTCAGAATAATATTAGCTAATTTTGGTAATAATCATCTGATTGAATCCGATGTTGGCGCGGATGAAGTATCGCAAGCTCGTCCTTATCCCTACATGATGTTTAAAGCTATGGACGACCTTGGTATTGCTGACGTGCATCGGGTTATGAAAGTGGGGGACGTTTATCCTACTGACTTCTTGGAAGGCTATAATCTAGGTGGTATCTCTGTTGGTGTTACAGAATGCGGAAACACCCGCCCAGCTAGCGCTTGGAAGCCAATCGTTCACAATAGTCGTGAATTACGTCCCGTTGATTGGTTTGGATGCACACTCAAAGATAAGGATGCTCTCTTCCGTAGTTGGCTGAGTGAATCCGCTGAAAAAGGAACTCGTCTTCCATACCCAATGGTTCTGATTCCTCATTCAAGCCAACTAAATAATCTTATTGATGAAATGGAACAGATAGAAGAACTGTTTTGTTCGTTTATCTAATTAGGCCCCCCGCCTGCTCTTTTGTACAAAGTCAGGTGGGGGAAGCCTTCCATTTAGAAACATTGGTTGGTGTTCAAAAGTTTTTGCAGACTACTTGAAGATTTGATAATCTTATTTTGTTGAATTGTCTTGACTTATGAGCCTTCAAAGGGCTTTGTGCGACCAACGTCACTCCCTACTAGATTGGTATTTGACTGATCGCCAAGAGGCGAAGTTAAAACTTGACCTCTTTCATTGCAGGAAATGCGGGTGTTTCGTCAGATCAACCTCGGGTTTTCCACAAAAAAAACCATGAAGTGTTGATAAAACTAGCATTGTGATTGTATATCCACCGTCCTCATTACAGGGATGGGGATTGCTACTTTTTTTGTTTGAAGAAAGAGTAAATACAAATGAATAATTTTTCGGGCCTTGAATTGGCTCCGCCTCTTCTTCGCGCAATTTCAGACGAGGGCTACAGCACCCCATCCCCAATCCAGGAGAAGTCCATTCCTGCCTTGCTAAAGGGTAAGGATTTGCTTGGCGTTGCCCAAACTGGTACAGGAAAAACGGCTGCTTTTTCTCTCCCTTTGCTGCATCGTATAGCGGCTACTGGAAATAAGTCCTTGCCACATAGCCCGCGTGCCTTAATTTTAGCACCAACTCGAGAACTTGCGGGACAAATTAACGATAGCCTCAAGGCTTATGGACGCAATCTTCCCTTACGCTCATTCGCTGTCTTTGGCGGTGCTTCTATTCGCCCGCAAATAAAACTTTTGGCCAAGGGTGTTCATATTATTGTTGCCACCCCTGGTCGCTTGCTTGATCTAATGAATCAGGGCCACATACAGCTTGACGCGGTTGAAGTGTTTATCTTAGATGAAGCGGATCGTATGCTCGACATGGGATTTATTCCAGATGTTAAGAAAATTACAGCGGCTCTGCCTCAATGGCGTCAGACCATTATGTTCTCAGCAACAATGCCTAAATCTATTCAGGGCTTAGCGGATGGCTTGCTGAAAGAACCGGTTAGGGTAGAAGTCTCCCCGGGTGCAACTACTGCTGAAAAAGTAGAACAAAAGGTATTGTTTGTTGCTAAGGAAAAAAAACGCGCTTTGATTAGTGAACTAATGACGGATAAAAATATTAAACGTGTACTTGTTTTTACCCGTACAAAACACGGTGCAGACCGAGTTGCACGACACTTGGATCAAAGTGGTACTAAGTCTGTGGCTATCCATGGTAATAAATCCCAAAATGCTCGCCAACGTGCTTTGGACAGTTTTCGTTCGGGTAAAATTAGAGCACTTGTTGCAACAGATATTGCTGCACGTGGAATTGACGTTGATGGTGTTACACATGTCATTAATTTTGACCTTCCGAATGAGCCAGAAAGCTATGTGCACCGCATTGGCCGTACCGCTAGAGCTGGAGAAAAAGGCATCGCCCTTTCTTTTTGTGATCATGAAGAGCGGGGGTATTTGCGAGATATAGAGAGAGTTATTCGCCAAAGCGTTCCAGTTAAGAAGGACCATTCCTTCCACGCAGCGGATATAGCTAATTATTTAGGACAATCCAAAGGTAGCCCCCAAAGTAAAAAGCGTTACGGGAAACGTCGTAATAGTTCACATCGGCCAAGACGCTCTCCGCGTGTGGCAGCCTAGCGAGCTCAACTCAATTCGATTAGAGAAAGGCCTTAGTTGAAAATTAATCTATGACTTCATTTCTTGCTGGTATTGTTGCTTTGTATTGCGCATGTTAACATATTATGTGTGGCGCTCAAACAAGCGGCTAAAGCAACTTCCTCGAATTAAGATCAAAAAGAAGGATTATGATTGATAAAGAGATTATACGATCTCAGATCAGTAAAGTACTCGTTGACGCAACAATTTCGGAGTTGCCAAATCATTACAAAGGTAAGGTCCGCGATACCTATCTGCTGAGTGATGGACGGATGATCATAGTGGCTACTGATCGTCAAAGCGCTTTTGATAAAAACATGGCGGCCGTTCCTTTTAAGGGACAGGTTCTGACCCAAACAGCTCGTTTCTGGTTTGGGGCGACCAGCGATATATGCGCCAATCACGTTATAGAATACCCTGATCCAAATGTTTTGGTCTGCAAGAATCTAGATATGCTACCCATTGAAATGATCGTGCGCGATTATATGACTGGTTCGACTAACACTTCGATTTGGTCCATGTACCGTGAGGGTGCGCGTAAAATGTATGGCATTACCTTTCCTGATGGATTGGTCAAGAATCAGAAGCTCTCCAAAACTATTCTAACACCGACGACGAAGGCTACTCAGGGAGAACATGATCAGCCAATCACTCCCGCCGCAATTGTTAAACAGGGTCTTTTGACGCAGGAACGTTGGGATGAATTAGCTCAAGTGTCTCTTGACATATTTGCCCGGGGGCGAGAGCTCTCTGCTAAACGTGGGCTAATTCTTGTCGACACAAAGTTTGAATTTGGCCTAGATGAAAATGGAAATGTCTGTCTAGCAGATGAGATTTTAACACCTGACAGTAGTCGCTATTGGTTACAAGAAAGTTACGCCAAAAGAATGGCTGCTAAAGAAAACCCGAAAGGTCTGGATAAAGAGTTTCTCCGTCTGTGGGTTAATGAGCATTGCGACCCTTACAAAGATGTTATCCCTGAAATTCCGGAAGACACACTTGTTGAATTCGCCGGGCGTTATATCCAGTTGTTCGAAAATGTTACGGGCCAAGAATTTGTTACTGATGTCCCCAGCACGACTATTCTTGAGCGTATCAGGACCAACCTTATCAAGTACTTTTAGGAACTTTTTAGACGAAAAAAAGATTGTTTAGGAATTTTATTAAATTATTGCTCTAATCACACCGTAGTTGCTCAAATACATCAACTAGTATGTAGTGGGGCCTTAATAATTTTTTAGATAACCTTAGAAACAATGATTCCCATTTTAAGGAAAACCGTCATTGCGGGTTGGTGTTTTCCTAGGCGATAGTTTACAAAATCAAGAAAATAAAATTTATTAAAGTTGCGGAGACCTCCAATGGCGTCCTACCAATATTCTTACGTAATGAAAAACCTTACCAAGACATTCCCCGGCGGTAAGGAAATCTTGAAAGGCATCACGCTCTCTTTCATTCCAGGTGCTAAAATTGGCGTACTTGGTCCAAACGGCGCTGGCAAGTCCACATTGATGAAGATTGTTGCTGGGATGGATACCGATTTTGGTGGTGAGGCTTGGGCGGCCGAGGGTGTGCGTGTTGGTTACCTGCAACAGGAACCAGAATTAGATGAAACCAAAGATGTTGAAGGCAATATTATGGTGGCGCTTGGGGAAACCAAGGATCTGCTAGACCGCTTTAATGAAATAAGTGCGCGTTTTGCTGAGCCTATGAATGATGATGAAATGAACAATTTGTTGTCTGAACAGGGTGATCTGCAGGAAAAAATTGATGCCACTGATGGCTGGGAAATTGAACGCACTATTGAAATTGCCATGGATGCCCTACGTTGTCCACCTGGTGATGCTGATGTGACCAGGCTTTCGGGTGGGGAGCGTCGCCGGGTCGCCTTATGCAAGCTGCTTTTAGAACGCCCAGAAATCCTGATGCTCGATGAACCTACCAACCACCTGGATGCAGAATCCGTGGCTTGGTTGGAACGTTTCCTTAATGAATATGAAGGTACGGTTATGGTGGTCACTCACGACCGTTATTTTCTTGATAACATTACCAGTTGGATTCTTGAATTAGACCGGGGAAAGGGTATTCCCTACGAAGGAAACTATTCATCCTGGCTTGAACAAAAACGCAAGCGGTTGGCTCAGGAAGAGCGTGAAGAAACAGCGCGCCAACGTACCTTGAAGAATGAACTGGATTGGATCCAGGCTTCGCCACGGGCACGTCAGGCAAAAAGTAAAGCACGCATCACTGCTTATGATGAGCTATTGGCCAAGGCTGGAGATGCAAAACATGACCAATCCCAAATTACAATTCCACCGGGTCCACGCCTTGGTGATTTAGTTATTGAGGCGACGGATCTTCAAAAGGGGTTTGAGGACAGGATGCTGATTGAAGGCCTTAATTTTAAGTTACCACCGGGCGGTATAGTCGGTGTTATTGGTGCTAATGGTGCTGGTAAAACTACCCTGTTTAGAATGATTACAGGCTATGAGAAGCCCGATAGTGGCATCCTCCGGTTGGGTGAAACTGTTGAACTAGGTTACGTGGATCAATCTCGTGGTTCACTAGATGACAAGAAGTCAGTGTGGGAAGAAATAAGCGGTGGCCACGACGAAATTATCTTAGGTAAAGGTTCAATCGCAAGCCGGGCATATGTTGCGCGTTTTAACTTTAAAGGTGGCGATCAGCAAAAAAAGATTGGTCAACTTTCAGGTGGAGAGCGCAACAGAGTACATTTGGCTAATATGCTTAAGTCTGGTGCTAATGTTTTACTGCTCGATGAACCGACCAATGACCTTGATCTCGAAACCTTAAGTGCTCTCGAAGATGCGCTGGCTGATTTTGCGGGCTGTGCAGTTATAATCAGCCATGATCGCTGGTTCCTAGACCGCCTAGCTACCCATATGCTAGCCTTTGAAGGGGACAGTCAGGTTGTTTGGTTTGAAGGCAATTATGAAGATTACGAAGCAGACCGCCATCGTCGTCTAGGCACAGATGCTGATCAACCGCACCGTATCAAATACAAGCCATTGACTAAGAAAAACTCATAATCATCGCCCCAGTTTTTCTCAGTGCTTATTCAAAGACACAGGTCTCCCCTGCATCTTTTTCAGTGGTTTTAGCACAAATTCTAATGCCTCATTGCTAAGCTAACTATTCGAGTAAATAGCTTACTGTAAGTAAGCAACCATCTATTGAACCAAGTTGGAAGTATATGATTTATGGAAGTTCGCTCAATAATAACGTCTACGACTTTCATAATGTGATCCGAGCGAGCAAAACGTCAACTAACTCTAATAGCAGGCTTTCTATTTTTTCAGGGTATCTGAAAAAAACTGTACCATTATTGTTGCCTTGAACTACGGACTTGTGAATATTCAACTACTCCCAAGCATATGAAGCAAACCTATCGACTAATGGAAATACCATCATACCTTCAAACAAAACTAGACATTCATCTCGTTCTTTTTTTAAAGCTTGCGTCCAGTATCGCCAAAGTATCCATTTGCAAACTATTCAATCAAAATAGTTGCTTATTCCTTGAAAGGAGTTGAGCGAGCAGAACCAAAAGAGAGGAGTAATGAGGAAAAAATAGGATCAAGGCGGAATTGAAAGAGCGTTTAATGATTATTTCTGCCCCAACTAATTAGTAAGCTTGTGAAATCTTTTCACTATTACTGGGGGCTTGGCCATCTTCTTGAAACTCACCGATGCTAGGAATAGAATTGGAGGGGTCGGCTTTGCCATTATTTATTTTGTCTGTTCGGCGCTGTCGGTAAAGGCTCCGCACTGCAGCATAGAAGTCGAGAGAAGATTTTTCTAAATCCTCTAATGTATCGTAATGTAGGGCTCTAAAGTCTATAACTTTAAGTGCAGTGTGCGTTGGGATAATCCATTCTTCATTATTATTAGTTGCCCACATATTAAGTGGATCAATAAAAAAATCTACAACCCGTCCGACGGCATCTCGTGGATTGGATGGCCCAAGAATTGGTAGCATTAGATATGGACCTTCCGGCATGTTCCAGACGGCTAGAGTTTGTCCAAAATCTTCGTCGTGGAATTCGAAACCGAGGTCTGCGGCTACATCATTAAAACCAAGGATACCAGCAGTGGTATTAACTAGGAAGCGAACTAGTGTTGTAATTGCTCGTTCAAACTCACCTTGTAGCACATCATTAAAGAAAATGACTGGGGAACGCAGGTTGTTCAAGAAGTTGTGAGTCTTGGCTCGGAATTTTTCTGATGTAATCTTGCGGTATGTAACGGCGACGGGCTTTACAATGGTTTTATCAAGGGCCTGATTGAAGGCGAATACAGCTCGCATGGTTGGTTCTGCAGGATCATTGATTTCCTGATATTCAGCTACTGCTTCTTTATCGTTAAGGTCAGGAGCAGTAGCGCAGCCCACGAGTGTCATGGAGGCTAGCACCAACACCAGACAGTGTGTCTTCGTACTAAACACAAATAAATTTTTTAGTAAGCAATTAAGCATTGATAAAGAGTGCACCTGTCTTAAATTGTGGTGAGTTTGTAAATAGTTTGCTCATTATGTAGGAAGCAAGCTTTCTAAAACTCTATTTATTCAGAATCAAGACTAAATGTGCCCTGTTGCTCTGCTATATATACCTCTGATAGAGGTAAACTATGATAATATACTTAACAAATACCATAAGGCAGTTGCAATAACCAGCAGAGACACGTTTAACTTAAAGCAAAGGAGAAAGTATGTTGTAATAATGCAACACTCTGAGTGTAAAATTTGTATAATGCATTGAAAATTATGAGTTTAGTCCGAGTTGGAAACATTTTAATAAAAAAATGGCTGAAAAAAATTGAATCCTTGCAAAAGGATTGCTTTGATGCTGGTGTATTAACCACACCCGCCTAAGGCAGTGACAGTGCTACAGTTTGTTGTAAAAAAACGATATACAATGATGTGTAAAGACAAAGATGTAAATTAAGGTTTAAGAATTACCAGTGATCATATTGTTAATATCATTCATGGACATCTGAGATGTTTTCAACGCTACTAGTAGTTCTATTTCCGTCGCCACAATCTTGCCTAGTTTTTCTATGATTACTTCACGGACAAAGTCAGTCAACCGCTTGTTTCCCCCTTGAAGGGTTAGGATGTTTGTTAGCAGTTCACGACGGATAGTCGTTGGGAAACTGAGTAATTCTGAAATTAAAAAACCTTTAGCGCGCATAGGGATCTCGTTATTGTCAAATATGCGGTCAAGGCAAAAACTGTAGATACCAAAGTCCAGCCGTCCGGCAACAGCGTAGGTGAAGTCCAAGAATTCATCTCGGAATAACTGTGGTGTGATTTTGTGCTCAATTAAATGCCGAAAAATTCTGAGAAATGCCCGGTAGCGTGATCGTGCAGGGCTCAGCTTATCACCAAGAGTACCCTCTATTTCTCGGATACGGACTTCTCGAAAGTCTGAGTCAAGCAAAGATTGTGCTGACACCTTCACTGAAGCATTTAAGGTCTGCTTTTCAATCAGGCTGAATAATTCTTCATAATGTTCACGCTTGCCATTAGTCTTTTTCTGGGCCGCTTTGCTGAGTGGTAAAAGGGCAGCTTCGGCAACTAGTGGATCGTTGGAAAAGATAGAGGCAACAGCAGCAGCGGTGCGATCTACTGAGCCTTCTGCCATAAAATCATCAGTAATAACAAAACGGCTTTCATCAAAAACGGTCAGGTAACGTCCCAGAGAACTACAGGCGATAAAGTGATCAGCCAGATCGAGCTTTTTTTGAGCTTTGATGCTTGACGTTAGTGAATCTTCGCTGACCATTTTTAAATAAATACCTTCATTCAATAATTGTTTCAGCATAGGCGACTTTATGGTTGCAGTGCGACTCATTTGTCCTTTCGTACAGGTGAGTGATATGTAGGATAATCAACTTAGATTAAATTCTGTGTAATACATTTATCAGATGCTTAATTTGACCAAATGTTTTATATGCAAAATTTGATTTTATAGCTGATGCAACAAAACACGAACACTATCTTTAATAAGTGTGCAAAAAATTGTTAAATTAAGCAATTTGGAGAAAATACATAATCTGACACATGACCGCTTCTGTCTTATAAATATAGGCCAGACTTATTTATTATATTTTTCTTCTATTGCTATGAGTGTAACACATATGATGTGGCCAGAATTGAAGGTTTTTATGTAGATGAAGAAGCTGTCACTTAGTAATTTACATAGCATATTATGTCTGAAATTTTAGCACAATTTGCGTAAAATGAATTTAATTCATTTTTTAATGCCTTCAGACGTTGGAATCCTTTAAGCCAGAACTTATGAATGAAGGTGCAAAATCAACTACTCGACCCATCCTGTTGCCGGACGCACCGTCCCTTATCGCCGGTGTCAGGATGGTTGTGTGGCTTAATGCCGATGGTGAAGTAGAGACCTTGAGTAAGGGAGAGGCGACTGGGCGCTTACATCCTAGTAAGCCACCCATCATTTGCAATTCAAAGAGTTTTTTTTCTAGGCTCGGGGCAAAACCATTTCTTGTTTATGATATTCTTGAATTATTTGCCTTCGTGCGACCAGCCCAATTTACCTTACCGACCCCGCGTGGCGTAGCCGAAGTTCTCGGCTTAGCGATGCCGGTTAACCACGATCAGGAAGCCGCAAGTTTGATGCATTTAACACACGCCCTAATGTCTGAACTTGCGGTTGCAGAGAGAGATATTGATACCGTAGCTATTGCTTGGGCTATGCATCGGGGTGGCTGGCCTTGGGCGGAAATGGTGATCGCTGCATTGGGGAGTGACAAAAGCCCACGTGGTGCCAATGTAAATAGTGGTCTTGCCGTTTGGGATAAGTTGCCCGAATGGGAGGATAGACCACCAGAAACACCACCTCGGGATTTCCCTGTTGAGGCGGTAGAGGCCCGGGCCCAACTGGTCAAACTACTTGGAAGGGGCGCTGAAGAACGGTCTGAGCAACTCCAGTATGCCGGTAATGTTACACCTGCTTTTGATGCCCGGAGCAAACGTGGGGAGCCCAACGTAGTCCTTGCTGACGCTGGCACCGGTGTAGGGAAAACAATGGGCTACATTGCACCAGCTAGTGTCTGGGCTGAAAAAAACGAGGGGGTCGTTTGGATATCAACCTTCACGCGTAACTTGCAACGCCAACTCGATGCTGAACTAGACCGTCTTTATCCCGATCCTGTTGAAAAAAATAAGAAGGTTGTTATTCGCAAGGGTCGAGAAAACTATTTTTGTTTGCTCAATTTTGCCGAAGCTATTGGTCGCTTGCACTCTAGTAGTGGATCGGAGGCAATAGGCTTAGGGCTTATGGCACGCTGGGTGATGATGACGCGCGACGGTGATATGATTGGTGGTGATTTTCCATCTTGGTTGGCCGATCTTGTGGGTTGGGGCGTGACCCTAGATTTAAGAGATAAAAGGGGGGAGTGCACCTATTCAGCCTGCCAGTACTACAATCGTTGTTTCATTGAGCGCACCATCCGGCGCGCTCGGAGTGCACGAATTGTTGTTGCAAATCACGCATTAGTGATGGTCCAGGCGGCAATGGGTGTGGGTGATGGAGGTCAATTACCAACCCGATATATATTTGATGAGGGCCATCATATTTTGGTTGCTGCTGACAGTGCTTTTTCCGCTGATTTAACAGGATATGAAGGTGAAGATTTACGGCGTTGGCTTGTGGGTGTTGAGTCGGGTAGGAATTCCCGTTCGCGAGGATTACGCAACCGCATGGAAGGTCTGATGAATGGTGATGATGGAGCTACTGCCGCCCTTGATGAGGCTCTTCGTGCCGCAAGAGTTTTGCCCGGCCCTAGCTGGCGTCAGCGTCTTGGTGGAGGCACACCGATCGGGACAACAGAAATATTTCTCAGTCTGGTGCGTCAGCAAGTTTATGCTCGGGAATCTAGTAATGGAGCTAGTTATAGCCTTGAAGCAGGAACGGAAAGTTTAGTTGCAGGGTTGCTTGACGCGGCTAGTTCCCTGCAAAGGGATCTGGTTCGGTTGCGTCGACCCTTACAATCACTGATTCAGTCTCTCGTACGACTTATTGATGTAGAATCTGAAACCTTGGACACGTCAACCCGAAATCGTATTGATGCTATCGCGCGGGGCATACAGCGACGTGGCGTTGATCAGCTTAATGCTTGGATTTCAATGCTTCAGGCATTGAACACTGAAACTCCTGAAGGGGTGGTCGACTGGTTTTCTGTCGAGCGTAAGGATGGGCGTGAGATCGATGTGGGTCTACATCGTCACTACATAGATCCAACCATACCTTTTGCCGAAACCGTACTTGGCCCAGCCCATGGTGCTTTAATAACTTCGGCTACTCTCAGAGATGATAGATCTGAAGAAACTAGTGGTTGGGTTGGTGCCCAAGTCCGTACCGGTGCAGTGCATCTTCCTAAGCCTGCGGTTCTAACATCGGTTAATTCTCCTTTCGATTACGCAGGCAACACCCGGGTGCTGATTGTTTGTGACGTGGATAAGTCGAATCTAGCTCAGGTTGCGAGTGCTTACCGCGAATTATTTTTAGCATCTGGTGGTGGAGGACTTGGACTATTCACGGCCATTTCACGCCTTCGTGCAGTTCATGAACGGATTGCTCCTACCCTAGATGAGGCGGGCATACAAGTTATGGCCCAGCATGTAGACACATTAGACACGGGAACCCTAATTGATATTTTCAGGGCTGAAGAGGACACTTGCCTGCTCGGTACAGACGCAGTGAGGGATGGCATTGATGTTTCTGGACGCTCCTTACGACTTATAGTCTTTGACAGGGTGCCGTGGCCGCGTCCTGACATTTTACACCGGGCCCGTCGCAAGGATTTTGGAGCTCGTGCCTATGATGAAATTCTTACCCGCCTGAAGTTAAAACAGGCCTATGGTCGTTTGATTCGAAAAACAACAGATAAGGGCGTTTTTGTCATGTTAGATAGGGCATTGCCTTCAAAGCTACTAAGCGCCTTCCCGCAAGACGTTCATGTATCCCGGCTTGGCTTGAAAGAAGTAGTTATTGAAATTCGTGGTTTTCTTGCCAAAGATTAAGAAAGCAAACGATTAGACCATTGTAAAAATAGGAGTAATAAGGTCAGCAGTGAAGAAATAGTTAAAATTGGAATGATAGCGGATGTCTGATCCAGATACAGGTCGTAGTGCCTTGCTAATATAAATATATCAGCTCCTGTCGGTAAGGCCCTGGCAGGGGGGGTTGCAGACTCTAAAATCCTTGAAGTACATGGGCAGCACATTATTAATGGAAATTTTAAACTTGGTGCTAAGGCAAAGACACAGTTGAAGGACTTGGTGCAGGCCCTTGAACTGGCTGCTGAGATGGTTGTAAATTTACCTGCAACGGGCTTAAGTCGAGAGCTTTATAATGATTTGGTTGCAATGGATGGTGAGGAGCTTAATCACTTCGCCTTGATTAAAGTATTGGTTTCTGACTGGCTTGTATAAACTATTAAAGGACCTTCAGGTATTGGTTAGCACTTAATTTTAATTCAGGTTTTATCATTAAGTTTTGAAGGTTGGCTCTTGAGGAAGGGTGCTCCTTCTCAAATTAAGCATGCACAATTAAAGATGAGTTAGTCTTCGATAGTTTGTGGAGGAATGAAAATTAAATCGGCATATTCACGTTCTGTTTGGTGAAGAATATTTGATACTTGTTCGTAAGATACGTCCATAAGTTGAAAGGTTTCGTTATTAATAAACTGAACTGTATAGTTTGCATCCTTAAAGAACTTCATTAGCTCCATAACATCATCACCCGAGTTTTTTGCCGCTTCAGGTGTTACTTCACAAAAGACTACAGGGTGATCATGCAGGATCGTGCGCGTAGAACCGCGAATAACCTTTACCTCAAAGCCCTGAACGTCAATCTTAATAAGGCTGACTGGAGGTGCAGTATGGTTGCTATGCAGGTATTCATCCAAGCTATAAATGCGAGTTGTCTGGTCTTCTCCTATTTTGCGAACATTATCCTTTGAGTAACTGTGACCTCCAGGATTGGAGGCATCAATGCATAAATTCATCCTGCCATTGCTATCTGACAGGCCAGCCTGAACAGCAATGACATTTTGATTTGCAAGCAATTTAATATTGGATTGTAACAACTGAAAGGTGTCAGCGCTGGGCTCAAATGCAATAATTTTCCCAGTGTTACCAACAAACTTTGACGCGACTAAGGCGTAGTGTCCGAAGTTGGCACCAACGTCAACAACCAGGGTGCCGGGTTGAATGTGATTGATGAAGGCACTTGTTTCCATTCTTTCCCAATAGCCTCGCCGAATGACGGCACGCGTTAACGTACCCTTTTTTGGGTATGCCATTATCTTATAATGTTCGGTTCTCATAACGAAGGGTTGAGACGGAGCGAGGGTATAAAATAAAATTCGCCAGATTGCTGAAAGGAGTTTACTTTTGTTCATGCGGTCAGTCGGATAAGCGTTGGCTATGGCGGTAAATATTTGGTTTTGCATGGAACGTTTCCTAGAATAATTTTAAAGATGAACTTTATATCAATCTTCGCACAAAAAAACGGGGCCGCACAGTGAAGGGCGACCCCGCTTGTAAGATTTTGAGCTAAACTATTAGAACTGACTTAGAAGCCCATTCCGCCCATTCCGCCCATTCCGCCCATGTCAGGTGCACCGCCACCGGCCATAACAGGCTCGTCCTTAGTTGGAGCATCGGAAACCATTGCTTCAGTAGTGACAAGTAAGCCTGCTACAGATGCTGCATCTTGCAGGGCAGTACGAACAACCTTGGCTGGATCAATAATACCGGCTTTGACCAGATCGGTGTAGATACCTTTCTGTGCGTCAAAACCAATGTTGGTTTTACCTTCCAGCAACTTGCCCGCTACTACTGCACCATCGACACCTGCATTTTCAGCAATTTGCCGTGCTGGGGCTTCAATAGCACGTCGGATGATGTCAATACCAACCTTCTGATCGTTGTTTTCGACAGCGATCTTGGCTAGGGCCTTTGTTGCGAACAGTAACGCCGTTCCACCACCGGGAACAACGCCTTCTTCCACTGCTGCGCGGGTTGCGTGGAGGGCGTCATCAACGCGATCCTTGCGTTCTTTAACTTCGACCTCGGTCGCACCGCCGACACTAATGACCGCAACACCGCCAGCCAACTTAGCCAGACGTTCTTGGAGTTTTTCACGGTCATAGTCAGAGGTGGTCTCTTCGGATTGAGCACGGATTTGACTACAGCGAGACATGATAGATTTTTTTGAACCGGCACCCTCAACTACTGTAGTTTCTTCTTTAGTGATAAGAACCCTTTTAGCCGTGCCGAGCATGTCGAGAGTAACATTTTCAAGCTTAATGCCAAGATCCTCACTTATAACCTGACCGTTGGTCAAAATGGAAATGTCTTCTAACATAGCTTTTCTACGGTCGCCGAAGCCAGGAGCTTTAACTGCGCAAACTTTTAGACCGCCGCGTAGTTTATTGACAACCAAAGTAGCCAACGCTTCGCCTTCAATATCCTCTGCAATGATTAAAAGTGGGCGTGAGGATTGAACGATGCTCTCCAGAACTGGAAGAAGGGGCTGCAGGCTGGAAAGCTTTGACTCATGGATCAGGATGAACGGGTTTTCCATCTCGCAGGTCATTTTCTCAGCGTTGGTGACGAAATATGGTGACGTATAGCCACGATCAAATTGCATACCTTCAACAACAGTAAGTTCTGTCTCAATTCCTTTTGATTCTTCAACTGTAATGACGCCCTCATTGCCTACACGTTCCATGGCTTCAGCAATTTTGCCTCCAATATCAGCGTCGCCATTTGAAGAAATCGTTCCGACTTGGGCAACTTCAGCGCTAGTGGAAACTCGTTTTGAACGTTTTTTAACATCAGCTATGACTGCAGTAACTGCCAGATCAATGCCGCGCTTAAGATCCATTGGATTCATACCTGCTGCAACTGCTTTAGTGCCTTCTCGAACAATAGATTGGGCAAGAATAGTAGCTGTTGTAGTGCCATCGCCGGCTTCGTCATTGGTTTTGGAAGCAACTTCCTTTACCATCTGTGCACCCATGTTTTCGAACTTATCGGTCAGTTCGATTTCCTTAGCGACAGTAACTCCATCCTTAGTGATGCGGGGTGCTCCGAACGACTTGTCGAGGACAACATTACGTCCTTTAGGTCCTAACGTTACTTTAACAGCGTTAGCGAGTGTATCAACGCCGGCCAGCATGCGCGAACGCGCATCAGAGCCGAATTTTACTTCTTTAGCAGCCATTTTATTTGCTCCTTATAATTGGCTTAAAATTATTTCTTCTTCTTGGGAGCATCAATGATGCCTAGAAGATCTGATTCTTTCATGATCAATAGGTCTTCCCCATCAACCGTGACTTCGGTTCCTGACCATTTGCCAAACAGCACTTGATCTCCAGCTTTTACATCAAGTGGCATAACAGTGCCATCTTCACGGCGGGCACCAGATCCGGCAGAAATTATCAGGCCTTCGCTGGGTTTTTCTTTAGCGGTGTCGGGAATAATAATTCCGCCAGCAGTTTTTTCGTCTTGCTCAACACGCCTTACAAGTACGCGGTCATGCAGTGGTGTGAATTTCATCGTTCATACTCCGTGAACATATTGATAAATAATAGAAAAATAGAATTCTTTAGCACTCTAATGGTTTGAGTGCTAACCATTTGGGGTAGCAAGACCCACATGTCAAGGTTTGGGGGGCAGTTTTTTTCAAGGTTGTCTCAAGGTTTGCCAATAATTTCCGGATGTGCAAGAGATTGAGCGACCGTTATGACTATAAATCGGCGACCCCTGAAAGGTTGGATATAAATAGGAGTGACCTGTTCATGCTTTCTTCCAACGGGGACAATTAAATACCCTTTGGGGTTGGCTTTCTGCCAATTTTCCAAGTCCGGGTGCATGAGCCCAACAGGCGTAATTTGCGAATCTAAGCGGCCCATAAAGTTGAACATGCCATGATATTTTCCTAAGTAGGCTAATGAGATGCCCGTATCCTGCCACTGGCGAATTTTCTTGGAAAAAGCATCTAAATCATAGCGTTCATTGAGTACTGGTTTTAAACTTAAATGTATTACTAATATTAGCGTTACGGACAAGGAAGCCAGACAAGCAATGCGATTCATGAAGCTTTTTATTTTGTGGCCCCCGAGAATAAGTCCACCGGCAAATAAAGCTAGAATCATGCCCCATATAAGTTCAATCTCTTGAATTATGGGATGTAATCCCAATGTCTTCGCTATAGAGGGTGCCAAATACAAGAGGACACCTAATATTAGAAATAAAACAGCAGGTATTTGAAGCCCGAATTGCTTCCAAGAAGATTGATTGATCTGTCTTTCTTGGTAATCAATTATTAGCCGGCTGCCAATCAACGCGAGAGCAGGAAAAATAGGCAAAAGATAATGTAACTGTTTTCCGCTGATGATGGAAAAGGTGATCAATGCGGGTAAAAACCAGACTAGGCAAAATCGTATTCCTTTATCTTCATAAAAGTCACGCAACCTTCCAAGTGCGCGCCAAGACGCAGGCCATATTGTCCAAGGAAGAATAAGGGCTGGTAAGACAGCTATAAACCACCACCACGGCCTGGCATGGGCAAAACTATTGACCATACGTCCAGCAGATTGGCCCCAGAAAATGGCGTTGCTGTATGCTTCACCCCCACTAGCTGCCGCTGGAATAGCCCAAAGAAGCGCAATGACAACACCACCAAGAAATGCAAGTCCAACACCAAAGTACCAACGCTTCCAGCCCCGGCTCCACGTACCACTTTGGGTAGAAAATTTGATATCGCCTCCATCAATTTTGATCTCAGAATTTCTGATCTTTGGGCTAAAAGTCCAGAAGGGAACAAAAAGTGAAACAGGTAGGGTCGTTAGAAGAACCGCTGGGCCCTTGGTCAGTAGGCCAATACCAATAGCTAGGGCTAGCAATACCAAACTACCTGGCTGGTCATTTTCCCAAGCTCGGATGATGCCAATCATTGCGAGTAAGGCACAAAAGGTAAGAAGCATGTCAAACATGGTCAGAGTGGTAAACAGTGTCCAGAAAAGGGAGCCCACTAAAAATATGGGAGCCGCTTTGGCGACGTTTGACCTATTGGGCCACAAATATTGTGCTAATAACCCAGTCAGGTACAAATTAATCAGGCCAAACAGGGGTGCAACAACACGTGGCCACCAGTCATTAACTCCAAAAGCGGACCATCCTAAATGCATCAACCAGAATAATAAAGGTGGTTTGTGGCTGTAGGTCTCACCATTTAAGTGTGGCACAAGGAAGTTGCCATTTCGCCACATTTCCCAAGCGACGGCAAGATAACGTGTCTCATCAACTGGTAAAAGTGGACGAAGGTATAGCGCAATGGCCATCATCACCAACCACATGCCAGTCCAAAGTAATGCATAACCATTGCCGACTATTCTGGTTGTCGATAACAGTTTTTCAAGTGTTTTTGTATTTTTCCGCATCAACCCCAAGCTTGTGTTCAATATTGCTGTCGAAAGACTTACCTTGACGATTTTTACGGTAAAGCGAAACACCAATAATGCCAGAAATAATAAACAAAATAACGCTGATGGCTATATGCAGTTCGGGATCAACACTGAAACCGCTTCCAACCAAGGCAAAAACAAGTGTTTGGGGTAAGTAACCTATAGCTGATCCTTGGATAAAAGGGACAGCGTTGACACTTGAAACTCCTGCTGCAAGATTGGTCACAAGGTTACTACCCAAAGGCAGTAGACGTATAAAAAGAGTCATACTCAAGGGATTGTCACTCAGGAAAATATCAATATTCTTAACTCGGTCCGGAAAGCGGGTAACAACAAAGTCCTGCCCTAGAATACGGGCGTAGAAAAAAGCGATAATGCAGCCAAGCAATGTCCCCAGCAAAGCCAGGACTGTTCCTTCAACCAAACCGAAGGCATAGCCACCTAGAAAACAAATTACCTGACGGGGGAACCCTACAGCCGTGAAGAGTAGACTGACTCCTACAAATAGAAGTTCCCCGCTAAAGCCATGGCCAAGAATATCGTTGTCAATCCATGCTTTATCAATGGTAGATCCTAGGCCTGTAGTTTTAATGGCGTAACCAACAGCTGCTAGAGACAGTATCCAGATTAGCCCACGGTAAAGAACTCCTGACGTCATAGGAACTTGCCCTTGGGCGGTTTCTCTTTGCCAGTAAATTCCTTTATTTCAGGCTTGTTTAACCGGCGTTGTAGCCAGAGCATGCCAAGCAGATCAATAATTCCGACAGTAAGACGATCTAAAGTGCCATAATTTGATATGCCCCGCTCACGAGGGCGATGGTTAACTTCCAAAGAAACAACTGATCCACCTAGACGGATCATTAAGGCCGGTAAAAAGCGATGCATGTGGTCAAAGTGGGGCATATTTAGGAAGGCAGTTCGGGTGAAAGCTTTCAGACCACAGCCAGTGTCGGGCGTATTATCACCTAATAGGCCACTACGAACTTTATTGGCGGCTTTTGACGAAATACGCTTGATCCAAGCGTCCTGCCTTTTTGTGCGATAGCCTGTAACCAGTAAATGGTCCAAATTAGGGGCCTCTTTTAGGGCCCCATAAAGGGTTGGGATATCTGCTGGATCATTTTGACCATCTCCATCCAGTGTGACAATTATGTCAGCCTGAGCAGCCTTTACGCCGGTCATTATACTAGCGCTTTGACCACAGCATTCGTTATGGGCAATAACTCTTAATTGTGGGTGCTTAGCCTTGATCGCCAGAAGTTGCTCAACGCTATTGTCAGTGGAGCCGTCATCAACATAAATAATTTCACTTTCTCCATTTATGTTATTTAAGGCAATGCGAATTTCATCAATCAGAGGACGGAGATTTTCAGCCTCATTATGGACAGGTACTATAACTGCAAGCTCTGGCTTGTTGGGTTCAATCACGTTTTGACTCAATTTAGTCATTTAAATAAAGACCGTCTGACAGGTAAATTTATATCCAGTTACTTATCATTCGGGTCTAATTTGGCAAAGTTCTTTCCATTTTAGTATTTGATTAGGGATTATGCACTTTAATAATAATTAACTGGCATAAGGATACAGTAATGGCAAATATTCTTATGCCGGATAGTGAGTCTATGAGCCATATGAGGCAACCTATTGTGGTTCAAGTTATGTATATATGCAAACCCAACTCATGAAACCATTGAAGGGTTTTTAAAGGTTTCCAAATATGTTTTTTGGTCATTTTTCAGCAAGTCGATTTTATGTTCGCATTCGGCGTGTAACTCAAAGCGGTCAGGTCGCCTTAAGTGTTCTCGCCTTTGCGGTTGGGGGTGGAGTTGGTGGTGCGGTTATCATTTTTCGTGAGGCCATAGCTTTGATTCAGGAAGCCACTTTTGGGACTGGCAGGTACTACCACAGTGCGCCGCTTTTTGTCCATATAGATAAATTACCTTGGTGGCAAATTGTTGCAGTGCCGACGATAGGCGGTGTTGTCGTTGGTTTTCTGGTAAAGTACTTGATGCCTGCAAAACGCCCAGAAGGCGTTGCTGATGTTATTGAGGCTGCAGCTCTGCAAGGTGGTAGAATGTCTGGGCTAACAGGTATTAAGGCGGCGCTTATTAATGCTTGCTCTATCGGTTTTGGAGCATCTGTTGGGCGCGAGGGTCCAGCAGTTCACTTTGGTGCGGCTCTGGGCGGATGGCTATCAGGGTCTTTAAATCTAAACCGAACAGTATCGCGGACCCTATTAGGCTGCGGCGCAGCGGCGGCAGTTGCCGCATCATTCAACGCCCCCATCGCAGGGGCTTTGTTTGCGTCAGAAGTCCTAATTGGTCATTACGCGCTGAGCGCCTTTGCCCCCATTGTAATTTCCAGTGTTACTGCCACGGCAATTTCGCGATTTTATTTTGGGGACTTTCCCGCATTCATTATTCACGAGCACGTTATCCAATCTCTATGGGAATTTCCTGCTTTTATCGTGTTTGGTATTGTTGCAGGCATGGTTGCAATGGGCTTTATGAAAAGCATAATGCTCAGTAGTAGTTTAGCTGAGAAGTTGCCGTTTCCAGATTATTTGAAACCGGCAATAGGTGGTGCGGCTATCGGGTGCCTAGCAATCTGGTTCCCGCAGGTTCTAGGTATTGGTTATGGTGCAACAGAAGCTGCCGTGATGGTCTCCTTTTCATTAGGGCTTTTGGTTTCTATTTGTATTGCTAAAATCGTTGCAACGGCAATCAGTATTGGTTTTGGGTTTGGCGGTGGTGTGTTTTCTCCTGCTCTCGTTATTGGCGCTATGCTTGGAGGGGCCTACGGGACAGTTTTCACCGGTTTGTTCCCGGATTTGTCGACAGGTACAGGAGCGTATACTATCCTTGGCATGGGAGCACTAGCGGCGGCTGTGCTCGGTGCCCCAGTTTCGACAGCACTAGTTATTTTCGAAATGACCAATGATTATGCCCTGACCTTGGCTCTAATGATTACTGTTGTTATCTCGTCAATGATTACCCGCCAATTCCATGGTGGTTCATTTTTCTCCTGGCAGCTTGAACGACGCGGTCTTGATCTTCGTGAAGGCTTGGAAGTAGCCTTACTGCGTAACTTGCAGTTGCTTAACGTACTTTCTAGGAAGGAAAATCTGGTCCCACTCGGCGTAGGCCTGCCTGAAATACGTATGGTGTTGCAAAAGTCAGATGTTGGCGAGTTATTTGTTGTTGATAATTCAGGGGTTCTTTTTGGCACGATAACCTTAGCTGATATGAGTGAGTTTGCCTTTGATACTGAGTTGGACCATTTGATTACAGCCAGTGATGTTGCACGAAGAAATCAACCTTTATTAACCATTGATGATGACCTTGAAAATGCATTAAAATTAATGCGTGATAGTGGCGATGATTACATTCCAGTTGTAGAAAATCATAAAACCATGAAATTTCTTGGTTGTGTGCGTCAAGTCCGAATAATGAGTGCCTATAATCGTGCTTTGATTGAAAATCGCCGCGAGCAATTAATTCCCTAACACTATGTTCTTACAATTAGGATTATATTAAAGGAGATAATTACAATCTTAACAGAAATTATGAAAGTATCCGTCTTCTATTCCTATTACTGTAGCGCTATATAACTTGGATGTCTGATCCTTTTGATCTTGTCAGCGAACCCGTTTCCCAAAATAAGAGTTCTACTTCAGTAGAGCCAGCCTATTTAGATGGTCTAAACAAAAGTCAATGTGAGGCTGTTGAGGCCTCAGATGGCCCGGTGCTTGTCTTGGCAGGGGCGGGGACTGGTAAAACTCGGACGTTGACCACGCGCCTTGCGCACATTCTGTTGCAGGGCAAGGCAAACCCGTGGGAGATGCTGGCAGTCACATTCACAAATAAGGCAGCTCGCGAGATGCAAGATCGTGTTGGGGGATTACTTGGGCGTGATACCGAGGGTTGGTGGGTTGGTACTTTTCATGCACTTGGAGCGCGTATCTTGCGCAGAAACGCAGAAGCTGTCGGTTTGAAATCAAATTTTACAATCATTGATCAGGATGATCAGGTGCGCCTGCTCAAACAATTGACAGAAGTTCACAATATTGATGAAAAGCGTTGGCCCCCACGAGTTATCTCGGGAATTATACAGCGCTGGAAAGATCGTGGCCTTATGCCCAACGCAGTCAGCGATGCAGAAGGTGGCGATGCTGCGGATGGTAAGGCTGTGCTCATTTATAAAGATTATCAGGAGCGCCTGACACTTTTGAACGTGGCAGATTTTGGAGACCTCTTATTACTTTGCCTGGAGCTGTTCAGGTTACAACCCACAGTCCTCTCAGAATACCAGCGCAAGTTTTGTTATATCCTTGTTGATGAATATCAAGACACTAACGTAGCCCAATATTTATGGCTTCGAATGTTGGCTCAGGGGCACAAAAATATTTGTTGTGTTGGCGATGATGATCAGTCGATATATTCTTGGCGTGGAGCAGAAGTCGGCAACATCCTTCGCTTTGAAAACGATTTTCCTGGCGCCAAAGTTGTCCGGCTTGAGCGTAATTATCGTTCCACGCATCACATTCTTGGCGCTGCATCAGGTTTAATATCCAAGAATGAGGGTCGACTAGGCAAGACGCTTTGGACAGAAATGAACGAAGGCGAAAAGGTTGGAGTGCATGGTGTCTGGGACGGTGTTGAGGAGGCCCGCATCGTTGGTGATGAAATTGAAGCTCAAAAAAGTATGGGTCACAGTCTGAATGAAATGGCAGTGTTGGTCAGAGCTGGTTTCCAGACCCGCGAGTTTGAAGAACGTCTAATTACCATAGGATTGCCTTACCGAATAGTTGGTGGGGCACGTTTTTATGAGCGTCTGGAAATTCGCGATGCCATTGCCTACCTAAGGATGATCTCGCAACCAGACGATGATTTGGCCTTCGAGCGCATCGTCAACACGCCTAAGCGTGGCTTAGGAAATGTCACAATTCAGACCATTAATATTTTTGCAAGGGCGGAACGAATACCAATGGTTGTGGCGGTTACCCGCCTGCTGAAAACCGACGAGTTGAGTGTCAGGGCGCGTACGACATTAGGTGACTTACTGAACGATTTTAGCCGCTGGCGTCTGTTGGCCAGCGAAGTTGATCATGTGGATCTTGCGCGTCAAGTCCTCGATGAATCAGGCTATTCAGCCATGTGGAAAATGAGCAAGGCACCGGAAGCTCCAGGTCGGCTGGAAAATCTGAAAGAGTTTTTAAGTGCCATGGAAGGCTTTGAAAACCTGCAAGGATTCCTCGAGCACGTCTCACTAGTTATGGACAACGAAGATGCCGCTTCAGAAGAAAAAATTACCCTGATGACCTTGCATGGTGCTAAGGGACTAGAATTTGATATGGTTTTTCTTCCCGGATGGGAAGAAGGCCTATTCCCCCATCAACGCGCCTTGGATGAGGGAGGTGCCACAGCCCTGGAAGAAGAGCGTCGCCTGGCATACGTAGGGCTGACCCGGGCGCGAAAAAGGGTTATGATAAGCTTTGTTGCTAATCGTAGAATTTACGGCAACTGGCAATCTGCAATCCCATCGCGCTTTATTGATGAACTACCGCCAGCAAACGTTGAACAAGTAGCCAGTCAAGGGCTTTATGGCACGGGAGGAACATCAGAAGGTTTAGGAGCGAACACAGACTTTTTTGATAGCCAAAACCGGCGCCAGCTTAGACGTAATAGTCTTAAAGAATTCCCTAGCTGGCAAAAATCTCTGCCTGCAGCACAAGATCATAATCCTGTGGAATTTCAGTTAGGTCAACGGATATTCCATCAGAAGTTTGGTTACGGAATGATTCTGAGTGTTGATGGCGATAAGTTGGAAATTTCTTTTGAGAAAGCTGGCAACAAAAGAGTAATGATTGGATTTGTGGAAAAAGCCTAATGCTATAGAAACACGAATAAAGTTGACGTCGCTTCATTGCAGTCGCATGTCTTGTGGATGATCGAAACTGCTAATCTTTGGCGTGTTGTCTTTTTTGTGGCAAATGATAGCGTTAATGCTTTTGAAGAGGCGTTAACTCCTTTCTGCGAAGCTATTTTGTGGCTTGAAACTGACAAGGAAGGAGAATGGCGGGTAGAGGGGTTATGTCAAAGTAAGCCTGATGCGACCACAATTGCTGCAGCATTAGGTGTGGTTGCGGGTGTGTTCTCCATTTCCCCTCCAGAAATTTTTATAGCGCCCGTTGCACCACGCGACTGGGTTGCCGATAGCCTGAGATTGTTTTCTCCTATTTATGCGGGACGATTTTTTATTTGTGGCTCTCATTATTTTAAATCATTACCTTTTGGGCTCATTGCTATTCGACTTAATCCTGGCCGGGCCTTTGGCTCTGGTGACCATGCGACGACCATGGGCTGTCTTCTTGCCATAAGTGATTTGGCCGGAAAGCAAAAGTTTAAGAAGCCTGTAGATATGGGTTGCGGTTCAGGCATTCTTTCGATAGCCCTTGCCAAAGCTTGGAGAGTTCCTGTGCAAGCATTCGATGTGGATGTAAATGCGGTTTTGGTGGCAAATGAAAACATTCGTCGTAACCTTGTTGCACCATTGGTCCGGGCCTGTCATTCCAATGCTTATAGCTCGCGAAAAGTTAATAAGACTGCGCCATATGACTTGGTCATTTCTAATATTTTGGCAAATCCATTATGCCAAATGGCAAAAAGTATGAGCCGAGTATCGAAGAATATTACAATGGGTGGCTGTGTTGTGGTTCTTGCAGGCTTTCTTGATCGGGATGCCAATCGTGTTTATGCAGCTCATTATGCTCATGGATTTCGCTTAGTCCGCTCATACCACATCCAAGGTTGGTGCACCTTAGTCTTAGAGCGTTAAATTATTTTTTAATGTATCTTCTGAAATTGCTTCTAGACCAGTGCGTTAAAATTCAAAATGTTTATTTTCAAGTATTGGAATGCAAGTAATGTTGAGTGATGCACGTAATATAATGGAAATGTGTTGGGAACGGCTGTCAATGAAATGGCATTCCCTTGTGTGTGAATGGAGCACTTGTCCGCTACGATAGGCAATTTTATCAATTTAAGAGCATAAGCCTACATGGTTATCGCTTTCTGGCTATCAAGTTTGGTTAAGCTTGTGGAAAACGTCCGGTAATTCATCAAAGTGGTCAATCACCAGATCACCTCCGAGATTTTCTGCAGTACCGTTAGTGTATCCGAAGCGGCAGATAATTATGGGCATACCGGCTGCCCGTCCTGCGTTTACGTCATTGATATGATCGCCAATCATGATTGCATTTTTGGGAGATATTTTAATTATATCCAGAGCTGCCAGTAAATGGCGCGGGTCCGGTTTTTTGGCGCCGGGGAGGGTGTCACCACCAATAACAGCTGAAAAAAAATCTGTTAAACCAAGCCTGCCAAGTATCATCTTAGTTGCGTTAAAGGGTTTATTTGTACATACAGCCAATTCAAAGCCCTCAAGGCGTAGACGTCTAAGGCATTCAACTGCACCAGGAAAAGGTAACGTTAGGTTGGCGGCATTCGGTTCATAGAATGCCAAATAGCGTTTAACTAAGCCATCCAGTTCACCTTCGTTCAAGTTATATCCTGTCGCCGCAAAAGCGCGTTCAATGATTTTTGGGACACCATCTCCAATCATACTAATGGTTTGTTTTAGGGTGATGGTCTGACGATTTTCCTCTTTTAGGAGTTTATTGGCTGCAACGTGAAGATCTGGGGCGCTATCTATCAGGGTCCCGTCTAAGTCGAACAGCACGGCTTTGATCAAGGTTTGGCTAGTCATTGCAAAACTCCGTAACAATCTTTGACTTGGCGGGCTTCATCCCATGTGGCAAGTTCCTCACAGATTCTACTGATAGGAAAAAGCTCTTTTAGGGTAAATCAATACTTATGACTACTTCGAAAACAGCCGTAATAGTTCTTGCAGCCGGACTTGGCACCAGAATGAGATCAAAACTACCCAAGGTGTTGCACCTTCTGGCTGGCCGTACAATGATCAGCCATCTAATGGAAACTGTTGACGGGCTCGATCCTGATGAGGTCACGGTTGTTGTTGGCGACCACATGAATGACGTTTCTGATGCGGTCTCGCCTTTTCCAACCGCTGTTCAGTCCGAACGACTGGGCACCGCCCACGCGGTTCTCGCAGCGCGTGACACTATAGCAAATTTTGATGGTGACGTTCTGGTCCTTTATGGAGATACACCTCTGATTACATCGGCAACCCTTGAGGCCATGCTCGAGGCCCGTGCCTCTTTGATGGACCCCGCTGTTGTCGTGTTGGGGTTTACCCCAGATAATCCCGGCAACTATGGACGCCTTTTCTTGGGTGAGGATGGTGTACTTGACTCAATTATTGAAGCTAGGGATGCCACGAATGAGCAATTGAAAATAGGGCTTTGCAATTCAGGCGTCATGGCTATTGACGGCAAGGTTATGTGGAGCCTGCTCGATAGAGTTGGCAATAATAATACAAAAGGGGAGTACTACTTAACGGACATTGTTAAATTGGCAAGAAATGATGGCCGGGCCTGTGTCGCCATTGAAGGTGATGAGGATGAATTAATTGGGATCAATTCACGTATTCAATTGGCTGAAGCTGAAGCAATATTGCAAGATCGCCTGCGCTTTCAAGCAATGGAGAATGGTGCTAGCCTTACGGACCCAACAACTGTGTTCCTGAGCCAGGATACCAAGCTAGGGAAGGATGTCTTGATCGGCCCCAATGTATTTTTTGGCCCTGGAGTAAGTGTTGGTGACGGGGCTGTGATCAACGCGTTTTGTCATATTGAAGGCACAGAAATTTTATCAAAGGCCAGTATAGGACCATTTGCAAGGCTGAGGCCGGGAACTAAAATCAGTGAAGCTGCAAAGGTTGGTAACTTTGTTGAAGTCAAAAACGCTCTACTCGAACCAGAAGCCAAGGTCTCCCATTTGAGCTATATTGGTGACGCTGAGATTGGTGAAGGGGCTAATATTGGGGCTGGTACGATCACTTGCAATTATGATGGCTATCTTAAATCGCAAACAATAATTGGCAAGGGAGCCTTTGTTGGTTCTAATACAGCGCTCGTCGCCCCTGTCACTATTGGTGAAGGGGCCATTGTTGGGGCCGGTTCAACCATAACTAAGGACGTTAACGCCAATGCCTTGAGCGTCACCCGTGCACCTCAAAAGTCAGTTGATTGCTGGGCAAAAAAGTATCGCGAACTTAAAACCGCAGTAAAAGCGAAGAAGAACAAATAATGTGTGGAATTATTGGTGTTGTTGGAAAAGGTGCTGCGGCACCACTTCTGCTGGATGGCCTTAAACGTCTTGAATATCGCGGTTATGACTCCGCTGGGATAGCAACGCTAACTGAAAATGGCATTGAGCGTCGGCGCTCTGAGGGCAAGCTGATAAACTTGGAAAGACGATTGAACAAAGATCCCCTGAAGGGTAGTACTGGTCTTGGTCACACACGCTGGGCAACTCACGGTGTGCCTAATGAAAAAAATGCTCATCCCCATGCTACTGACCAAGTGGTCATAGTACACAATGGCATCATCGAGAACTTTCAGGAATTGAAAGACGAGGTCATGGCTGGTGGCGCGGTTCTGGTCTCTGAAACCGATACGGAAGTCGTTGCGCATTTGATCACTGCCTATCTAAATGCCGGGGACAATCCGTGCGATGCTTCGGCGAAGGCATTTAAACGCCTACGTGGAGCTTTTTCACTTGGCATATTATTTAGTGGCGAGCCAGATTTAATGATCGCGGCAAGGCGTGGCACACCCCTCGCTATTGGGGTTGGCGTAGGAGAAATGTTCCTGGGTTCTGATGCGCTCGCTCTAGCCCAACTAACCAAGAAGATTATCTATTTGGAAGATGGCGACTGGGCCAAGATTACCAGTTCAGGTGCAACACTTTTTGGCGAGGATGATCAGGAAATAGATCGCCCGGTACGCCTGACTGAGTTGTCAGGTGAGACCGTTGGCAAGGGTGGATATCGTCATTTTATGCTCAAGGAAATCTACGAGCAACCACAAGCCATCGGTGACACATTGCATTCATACATCAATCCAGCTACCCAAGAAGTATCCTTGGGTACTGTAGGTATTGATCTTGCAAGTGTGGGCAAGGTGACAATCATCGCATGTGGCACCTCGTTTTACGCAGCTTTGGTTGCTAAATATTGGATTGAGGGCCTTGTTCATATTCCTGTTGAGGTCGATGTGGCTTCCGAATTTCGCTATCGGACCGCCTCCATGCCTGAAGAGGGTCTTGCTCTGTTCATATCGCAATCGGGCGAAACCTTGGATACTCTGGCTGCGCTTCGTTATGCCCGCACACAAAATCAAAAGATTCTTTCCATTGTCAACGTTCCTGAAAGTACAATTGCGCGGGAATCAGACGCTGTATTACAAACCTACGCAGGTCCGGAAGTGGGCGTTGCCTCGACCAAGGCCTTTACCACCCAGCTGACGGTTCTGGCCTGTCTAACTTTGGCTTTGGGCCGTGCCCTTGAGAATATCAGCCATGAAACAGAAGCTAAGCTAGCTAATGCATTGACGGAAGTTCCCGCACGGGCGGCGGAAGTCCTCAATCATGACGAACGCCTGAAAGAATTATCTCACGAAATTGCAGATGCACACGATGTTCTTTACCTGGGACGTGGGGTGAGTTATCCCATCGCCCTTGAGGGTGCTTTGAAGCTGAAAGAAATTTCCTATATTCACGCTGAAGGGTATGCTGCTGGGGAGATGAAACACGGGCCCATAGCCCTGATTAATGACGGAGTACCTGTCATTGTGATCGCCCCAAAAGACAATTTATTCGAAAAAACAGCTTCCAACATGCAGGAGGTAATAGCACGAGGTGGTCGGGTTATCTTCATGAGCGATACTGAAGGTGTTAAAGTACTTGGAAAACTTGCGGCCGCGACGGTCGCACTACCAGTTGTCAATGCTTTTGTAGCCCCAATACTTTATGCTATTCCAGTTCAGTTACTGGCATATCACACGGCAGTTTTAAAAGGCACAGATGTGGATCAGCCTAGAAACTTAGCAAAAAGTGTAACCGTGGA
>Ga0209631_10000232_pt1 | contig 74236 bp, 79 predicted proteins | sample COG_08_FD_184752 | JGI IMG/M metagenome (GOLD analysis project Ga0209631, IMG submission 184752) | Pelagic Microbial community sample from North Sea - COGITO 998_met_08 (SPAdes) (version 2) | ecosystem: Environmental > Aquatic > Marine > Neritic zone/Coastal water | place: Helgoland, sampling... | reverse complement strand
ATTTTTTCCTTGAACAAACATGCACAATCTTTCAAGACCATAAGTTATTTCTACAGGGACAGGTTTACATTCTATGCCTGTCATTTGTTGAAAGTATGTAAATTGAGTAACTTCCATTCCATCACACCAAACTTCCCAACCTAAACCTGCTGCTCCTAATGTTGGACTTTCCCAATCATCCTCTACAAAACGGATATCATGATTTTTCACATCAATACCAATTGCCGATAAACTTTTTAAATAAGTTTGTTTTATATTTTTTGGTGACGGTTTTATAATTACTTGAAACTGATAATAATGTTGCAGACGATTTGGGTTCTCACCATATCTTCCATCCGTTGGTCTTCTTGACGGTTGCACATAAGCAGCTTTCCAGGGTTTAGATCCTAGAGATCTTAAAGTAGTTGCTGGATGAAAAGTTCCAGCTCCTACTTCTAAGTCATAAGGTTGTAGGAGAATACAGCCATTTTTTCCCCAGAAATTCTGAAGCTTCATTATGATATCTTGAAAGGATAGGAAATTTAATTTTTTCTTTTCTTTTTTTTTTGCTGGCATTTACAAACCAAATTTTTGCCACATCGATTTTTCTTCTAAAGTATTTGTTAAGCTGTCGATAGGGTTTTGAATAGAAGAAGAAAGTTTTCTTGCTATAAATCCTTTTGGTTTTTCCATATTTTTAATTATTACTTTATCTCCAAATTTTTCTTTTAAAATTTGATCTGCGTTACCAATTCCATCAACTAATCCAAGTTTTAACGCAGCGCTACCTGTCCAAAATTCTCCAGTAAAAATATTATTTTTTTCAGGATCTTTAAGTTTTGATCCTCTACTGGTTTGAACAACTTTTATAAAGTCTGCATGTAGTTCTAATTGAATACTTTTTAATCTTTTAACATCTTCCTCTTTTTCATCTACAAAAGGATCTAAAGTGCTTTTATTTTTTCCAGCTGTATAAACTCTTCTTTCTATTCCAATCTTTTTAATTAAATCTTTAAAACCAAATGATGCTGAGATAACTCCTATCGAACCAATAATGGAACTAGAGTTAGCGTATATTTCATCTCCTGCACAAGATATTAAATAACCGCCAGAAGCCGCAACATCTTCTGCAAAAATAATAACTTTAACTTTTTTTTCTTTAGCTAATTGTTTTATGTAGCTGTAAATTAAATGAGATTGAACTGGAGAACCACCCGGAGAATTAATTGAAATAGCAACATATTTAATCTTTTTAAAATTAAATGCTTTTTTTAAAATTACTCTCTGACCAGCAAGATCAATACCTTGTTTAAATCTACCCGCAGCACCTATTACCCCTGTTAATCTAACATGGGGAACTACAATTTTTTTTTTAAAGAATGAAAACATAATTTAATGATGACTTTATAAACCTTATAACAGTTAATATTTAAATTTTAATTGTTTTATTTCGCTACTTATAGTTGAATTATGGGTGCGTCATCACGTATATATTTAAAAATTTATTATTAAAAAAAACGATTATAAATACTGCATATGGGATCAGTTATACCACTAAAAAAATCTGCTAATACAGCCTATTTAGAACTAAAAAACCTTCTAAGTGAAAAACTTAAAAAAGTTGAGGAATTAATTGAGTTAAAACTTAAAAGTGATGTGAAACTCATTGATCAGATGAGTGAGCACCATTTAAAATCAGGTGGAAAACGATTAAGAGCCTTACTGACTTTAGAGTCTGCAAAATTAACTAGCTGCAAAGAGGATAATAGAGATATTAATTTAGCAGCTTGTGTTGAACTTATACACTCAGCTACTTTATTACATGACGATGTTATTGATGAAAGTTCATTAAGAAGAGGTTTAAAAACAACAAACTCTATTTGGGGAAACCAATCATCGATCTTAGTAGGTGATTATCTTTTAAGTAGATGTTTTGAGATCATGGTTCAGGATGGCGATTTAGAAATATTACAATTGCTATCATCAACTTCCGCAAAAATTGCTCAAGGTGAAGTTTTACAATTACAACATAAAGGAGAAGCAGATCTTTTAGAAGAAACTTATATTGACATTATTAATTTAAAAACTGCTTCACTTTTTTCAGCAGCAACAAAAACCGGCGCTTGTATTTCTTTAAGTAGCGAGAAAGAAAAGAAAGCATTAGAGTCTTATGGTAAAAATTTAGGTTTAGCTTTTCAAATAGCAGATGATGCTCTTGATTATTATGCAAAAGAAAAGTTTTTTGGCAAAGCAATTGGAAAAGATTTTTTTGAAGGAAAAGTCACTCTTCCATTGATTACTATTTTTCAAAAAGGTAATGAAGAAGAAAAAGAATTTTTAACTGAAGTAATGCAAAAAGAAAAAAGAACAGATGATGATTTTAGTGAAGTGCTTGCATTAATTAATAAATATAAAGCTGTAGAAGCAAGCTTAAAAAAAGCTGAATATTTTGTTAATGTCTCTTGTGATTCTTTGGCAATTTTTCCTGATAGTGAAGACAAAAAAATATTGCAAAGATTAACTAGTTTTAGTTTAAATAGAACTTTTTAGGGATAAAGAATTTCCTTATCCCATTTATCTCTATTATTCTTATAGTTTAATCTTTCGTGAACTCTTCCTTCTCCATCATTCCAAAATTCAATCTCATCTGGTAATAATCTCCATCCAGACCAATGCGGTGGTCTTGGTACTTTTTTTTCATCAGGATATTTTTTTTCAAATTCTTTAATTTTGTCTAAAAATATTTCTCTTTTATCTAAAATTTGAGATTGTGATGAAGCCCATGCGCTAATTCTATTTTTGTAAGGTCGTGAATTATAATAATCATCTGCTTCTTTTGATGTAACCACCTCAACTTTACCTAAAATTCTCACTTGCCTTCTTAAACTTTTCCAATGAAAACACATAGAAGCTTTTTGATTAATTTTAAGCTCACTACCTTTTTTGCTGTTAAAATTTGTATAAAAAACAAATCCTTTATCGCTTAAACCTTTGAGAAGGACCATTCTCACGTTAGGTTGATTGTTTTGATCTGCGGTAGCTATAGCAACTGCATTTGGGTCATTAATTTCGCTCTCTTCTGCTTTAGAAAACCATTTTTTGAACAATTCAATAGGATTTTCCAAGTCTTCGAAGCAACTATCTAACCCCAGTGAATTTTTGCCATTTTTTTGATTCATATATTCTGTAAAATAATTTATACATTATTTAACTATGTCTTTTAATACTTTTGGGAAAATATTTAGATTTACTACTTGGGGAGAGTCTCATGGCCCTGCAATTGGCTGTGTAATTGATGGTTGCCCTCCTAATATACCTATTTCTGAAAAAGCTATCCAAAAAGATATGGATAGACGCCGACCTGGACAATCTAAATTTACTACACAAAGAAAAGAATCGGATAAAGTCATTATTTTATCAGGTATCTTTGAAGGTAAATCAACAGGAACACCTATTTCTATTATTATTTATAATGAGGATAAGAAATCAAGAGACTACGAGTCTATTAAAAATAAATTTAGACCTGGGCATGCAGATTACACTTATTTTAAAAAATATGGTATTAGAGATTTTAGAGGTGGTGGAAGGCAGTCTGCAAGAGAAACAGCTTGTAGAGTTGCGGCTGGAGCTGTTGCTAGAATTGTACTAAAAAAAATAATTGGATTAAAATTTAATGTCATTGGAGCTGTAACCCAATTAGGATTAATGTCATGCGATAGACAAAATTGGAAAGACTCTGAAATAAGAAAAAACCCATTTTTTTGCCCAGATAAAAAATCAATTAAACTTTGGGAAAAATATCTTTTAGCAGTAAGAAAAGCTGGTTCATCCTGTGGAGCAGTCATTGAATTAAGAGCATCGGGAGTCCCTATTGGTTTGGGAGCACCCATTTATTCAAAACTAGATACAGATATTGCAGCTGCATTAATGAGTATCAATGCAGTAAAAGGGGTTAACATCGGTTCAGGAATGAATGCAGCCTTTTTGAGTGGTGAAGAAAATTCTGATGAAATGAATAAACGATCTGGCAAAGTTAATTTTAAGACAAACCATGCGGGTGGAATTTTAGGTGGCATTTCTTCAGGGCAAGATATTGTTGCATCTTTTGCAGTGAAACCAACTTCATCTATTTTAACTAGTCGTGAAACAATAGACAAAAAAGGGAAAAATACAAATATTTCTGTTAAAGGAAGACATGATCCTTGTGTAGGAATTAGAGCTGTTCCAATTGGAGAAGCAATGATTAATTGTGTGTTACTTGATCACTTGCTTATGCATAGAGCACAATGTGGTTAATTGGTAATCTTAGTTATATTCTTAGCTAAAATAATATTAGACTTTAAAGTTTCTTCTATTTTATTTGCAATAGATAAACTATCTAAACCTGCTTTTTCATACATTTTTTCTGGAGTATCTTGATCAATAAATAAATCAGGCAGTATCATTGATCTAAATTTTAAACCTCTGTCAAAAATTCCTCTGTCTGATAAAAATTGCATCACATGAGAACCAAATCCGCCTATTGATCCCTCTTCAATTGAAATTAAAACTTCGTGATTAGTTGCAGCTTCAATAATTAATTTCTCATCTAAAGGTTTTGAAAATCTTGCATCGATAATTGTAATATTGACTCCTTTTTTTGACAATAATTCTGAAGCTTTTTTACATTCCTCTAGTCTAGTTCCAAAATTTAAAATTGCTGCCTTTTTTCCTTCTTGAATAATTCTACCTTTTCCAATTTCTAAAAATTCAGTTATTGCTGGAATCTCAATTCCAACACCATTACCTCTAGGATATCTAAATGCTGAAGGACGATCATTTATATGGACAGAAGTATTAATCATTTTAACTAGCTCTGATTCATCGCTAGCAGCCATAACAACAAAATTAGGTAGGGTCGAAAGATAAGTTATGTCAAACGAGCCAGCATGCGTCGGTCCATCTGCTCCTACCAAGCCCGCTCTATCTATTGCAAACCTTACTGGGAGAGATTGAAGAGCTACGTCATGAACAACTTGATCATAAGCTCTTTGAAGGAAAGTTGAATAAATTGCTACATATGGCTTATACCCTTCGGTTGCTAATCCTGCTGCGAAAGTTACAGCATGTTGTTCAGCTATACCCACATCAAAAGTTCTATCGGAAAATTTTTTTTCAAATAAATTTAAACCAGTGCCTGATGGCATAGCGCCAGTAATACCAACGATTTTTGTATCTTGCTCGGCATGTTTAATTAATGTTTCTGCAAAAACTTTAGTGTATGAAGGTGCATTTGAATTTGATTTAGCTTGTTCACCTGTAGCTATATTAAATTTTGCAACTCCATGGTATTTATCTCCTGATTCTTCTGCAGGTTTATATCCCTTACCTTTTTGAGTTCTTGTATGAATTAGTACAGGTCCTTGATGTTTTGAATTTTTAACATTTTCAAATATTTGAACGAGACTATCTACATCATGCCCGTCTACAGGACCTATATAATAAAAACCTAGCTCACTAAATAAAGTACCACCTGTTACTATCCCTCTTAGTAAATCCTCTGCCTTACCTGCTTTTTGACTAAATCTTTTAGAAAATGCAGAAATTATCATTTTTATTGTTTCTCTTAAACTAAAATATAATTTACCTGACAATAATTTTGCTAAATACTTGCTCATCGCACCCACAGGTCTTGCTATAGACATATCGTTATCATTTAAAACTACAATCAAATTTGATTTTAATGCTCCGGCATTGTTCATAGCTTCGTAAGCCATACCTGCACTCATTGCACCATCTCCTATTACTGCAATAACATTATTATTATTATTAGATAATTTCTTAGCTACAGCCATACCAAGGGTTGATGATATAGAAGTTGAGCTGTGTGCTGCTCCAAAAGGATCATATTCGCTCTCAGTTCTTTTAGTAAAACCAGATAACCCGCCACCTTTTCTTAATGTTTTAATTTTTTCTCTTCTTCCTGTTATAATTTTATGCGGATAACATTGATGACTTACATCCCAAACTAATTTATCTTTTGGTGTGTCAAAAACATAATGTAAAGCTACTGTTAATTCTACAACACCAAGACCGGCACCAAGATGACCTCCAGTTTCTGAAACAACATCGATCAACTCATCTCTTAGTTCATCTGATATTTGTTCCAGCTGATTTTTTTTTAATTTCCTTAAATCTGAAGGAAAGTTTATTTCTTTAATTAATCTAGCCATTAAAAATCTCTTCCTAAAATAAATTCTACTGTATTAGTCAAATCTTTAGCATTTTTTCCATGTTTTCTTAATTTAAGCAATATATTTTTCTTTAAATTATTTGCGTACTTATAAGCATTTTCATATCCCATCAAATGTACTAACGTCGACTTGCCTTTTTTATTATCTTTTTTAATTGATTTGCCAACTAATTTTTTGGAACCTTTAACATCTAAAAAATCATCTGCAAACTGAAATAAAAGTCCAATTTCTTCACCTAGAATACTTAATGATTTTTTTTCTTTAATACTCCTTTTAGCTACAACTGCTGCAGCAAAAAGGCAAAAGCTAAATAGCTTTCCTGTCTTTTTTTTTTGCATATTAATAATTTGTTTTAAATTTTTTTTTTTATTTTCAAATTTTAAATCAAGCTCTTGGCCACCTGCTATTCCTGTGTGGCCAGAACAAAAAGCTAAAGATTTAGTAATTTCATTTTTTAAACTTGCGCTGAGTGAATAATTGACATCTGTAATAATTTCAAAAGCAAGAGTTAGTAATGAATTTCCTGCTAATACGGCTGATGCTTCACCAAATTTAATATGTGCTGATGGTTTGCCTCTTCTTATAGTGTCATTATCCATACATGGAAGATCATCATGAATGAGTGAGTATGAATGTATACATTCAACAGCCGCACATATATTAATTAATTTTTTATGATTTAAATTAAATACTTTACCCGCATCCAATATTATTGTTGATCTTATCTTTTTTCCGCCAGAAATTACTCCATATTTCATTGGATTAATTAACAATGAATTTTCTTGTTTATGTAAGTAATTAATTAAAAATTTATCAATTTTTTTTGCGTTTTTTATTAATCTATTTTTTATCATTTTTATCTTTTTTTAGTAATAGCAGAAATTTCTTTAACTCTTTGTTTAAACAATAAATCAATATGCTTATTTAATTGTATTAATCTCTGATAATCACCAATTGAGCTAGTTAAATCTGCATCTTTGCCCTCAAGTTTAATTAAAATCTCATTAATCTCATCACGAGCATCTTTTAGTGATTTACTTTTAATATCAGCTGGAATATTTTCATTTTTCATTAAGCGTATAATAATAATTTTATGAAAAATATCTATTCAAATATATTTTCCTACAACAAAAAATCTCTTCATAAGACTGTTGCTAATTTAAAAAAAGGAAATATTGTAGGTTTACCAACAGAGACGGTTTATGGATTAGCTGGAAATGCCTACTCGAATGAATCAATCAGAAAAATATATAAATTAAAAAAAAGACCCAAAATCAATCCATTAATTGTTCATTTTTTTAATTACAAAGATGCTCAAAATGATGTGATTTTGAATAAAAATTTTTATAAGCTTTATAAAAAATTGTGTCCTGGACCAATAACTTTTATTTTAAAAAAAAAAATAAACTCAAAAATTAATTCAACTGTTTCTGCAAATTTAAATACTATGGCGATTAGATTTCCTAGTCATAAAATAATTAGATCTGTCTTAAAAAATATTAATTTTCCTTTAGCAATGCCAAGTGCAAATATATCCTCTCAAGTTAGTCCAGTAAGTGCACAAGATGTTGCAGATGAATTCAAAAAAAAATTAAATTTTATTATTGATGGTGGTGTTTCAAAAATAGGTATTGAGTCGACTGTAATTGATTTAAGAAATAAACCAAGTATACTTAGACCAGGAATAATTAGTATTAATATAATTAATAAAATTCTCAAGACAAAAATCAACTTTTCAAAAATAAATTCTAAAATTATATCACCTGGAATGCTCAAGCAACATTACTCTCCTGGAATCCCGTTATACTTAAATAAAAAACCTACTGACGAAAAAAGTGCTTTAATTACTCTAGGAAACAAATATAAAAATAAAAAAAATTACTTTAATTTGAGCAAAAAATCTGACTTGAAAGAAGCTGCATCTAATTTATATAAAACTCTACGAAAAATTAAAAAATTAAAATTTAAAAAGATTTTTGTTGTAAAAATACCAAACACAGGTGTAGGCATTGCAATTAATGATCGATTGAATAGAGCGGCAAAAAAATAATGAAATTAGAGGCACTCAATATTAGCAAGAAATTTAATAACATTTTAGCAGTTGATAATATAAATCTAACAATAGAAAAAAGTAAAACTCTAGGTCTTTTAGGGCCTAATGGTTGTGGAAAAACAACTACTATTGGTATGATGCTTGGACTAATAACGCCCTCTCAAGGAAAAATTTTAATTAATGGTCAAGAGTTAAACACTGATAATCGAATAAATTTACTTAGTGATATGAATTTTGCTTCTCCGTATATTGAGTTGCCCAAAAAATTAACAGTTTTACAAAATTTAAATGTTTACGCAAGATTATACGGTGTAAAAAATATAAATCAGCGTATTAATGAACTAACAGAAGAGTTGGATTTAAAAAAATTTTTAAATAAAAAAACCGGAGAATTATCCTCTGGTCAGAAGAACCGTGTATCGCTTGCTAAATCTTTAGTAAATAAACCCAAATTATTATTTTTGGATGAACCCACTGCTAGTCTAGATCCGGATATAGGAGATTTTGTTAGAGAATATTTAGAAAATTATAAATCAAAAAATGAACTTACAATGCTTTTAGCTTCACATAATATGAAGGAAGTAGAGAGACTTTGTGACAACGTGATTATGATGAAAAAAGGAAGAATTATTGACTATGGTACTTGCAAGGAACTGATTAAAAGCCATGGAAGAAATAATTTAGAAGAAACTTTCCTTAAAATTGCAAGGGGTGAAAATGAATTGGAATAAAATTTTAGCTCTTAGCTTAAGACATATTTATTTAATTAAAGGTTCTTTTCCAAGAATTTTAGATTTAATTTATTGGCCCACTATTCAAATTTTCTTATGGGGTTTTATTTCAAAATTTTTTACCCTAAGCTCTAGTTATTATAATAACACTGTAGGAATTATATTAAGTGCTGCTATACTATATGATTTTTTATTTAGGTCTAGCATTAGCTATAATATGATGTTTTTAGAGGAAATTTGGAGTAGAAATTTTACAAATCTTTTTATAGCTCCTATTAAGATAAGTGAAATTATTGCTGCATTAACTTTTACAGCAATTTTTAGAACTTTAATTGGCTTAATTCCTGCTGCACTTTTAGCAATTCCTCTTTTTGATATTTCTATATTCAAAATAGGAATACCTTTAATTTTTTTGCTGTTAACTTTATATATATTTGGAGTTACTTTAGGATTATTAGTAACATCTGGGCTTATCAGATTTGGTCCGTCTTTTGAAAATATAGCTTGGGCAAGTTTATTTTTCTTGGCTCCATTAGGATGTATTTACTATCCAATTGAAATATTACCTGAATGGCTTCAAGTTATATCAAAACTTCTTCCTTTAGTTCATATTTTTGAAGAAATGAGGAATATTCTAATTTATAATATAATAAACTATTTTCAGATACTTAAAGCTATTATTATTTCTATTTTGTATTTTATATTTGGTGTGATGGTGTTTTATTGGTCTTACAACGGAGCAAAGGTACGTGGAACATTAATTAATATGGGGGAATGAATAAAATGAAATTAATTGATTGTTTTATGTTTTTTGATGAAGATTTAATTTTAGAAATAAGATTAAATACACTTAGTAATATTGTTGACAAATTTGTGATTGGTGAAGCTACCAGAGACCACGCCGGTAGAGAAAAAAAACTTAACTTTGATATTAAAAAATTTTCCAAATTTAAAGATAAAATTGAATATCTTATTATTGATGATTTGCCCGTAGATGTTACATCAAAAAAACAAAATTGGCATAAAAATCATATTAGGGATCAATACCAAAGAAATGCTTTGGCACGGGGTTATAAAAATTGTCAACCAAATGACTTAATAATGATTTCAGATATAGACGAAATACCAAATCCAAAAAAAATAGAAGAATTTAATATTCAAAATAAATATGCATGTTTTTTACAGAAAAATTATCAATCAAAAATAAATCTTTTAAATATAACAGATGGCTTGTGGCCAGGTACTAAGATTTGTCAGAAAAAAAATTTAAGATCACCTCAATGGCTTAGAAATATAAAAATTAAAAAAATACCTTTTTGGAAAATATTGAAAGATAAACAACCTCAATTAATTTATTCAGGTGGATGGCATTTCAGTTTTTTAAAAGACCCAGATTCTATTAAAAATAAAATTATTTCTTATTCTCATCAAGAATTTAATATAAAACTTTTTACTGACACAGATCTTATAAAAAAAAGAATTCTAAGCAGACAAGATTTGTTTGATAGAAAAATAAAATATAAATCAATAGAATTAGATGATTCTTTTCCAGAATATATTTGCAATAATAAGGATAAATTTAAAAATTGGATTATTTAGTTTGGTGCGCCCGGAAGGATTTGAACCCTCAACCTCCTGATCCGAAGTCAGGCGCTCTATCCAGTTGAGCTACGAACGCAATAAATGATAATCTAAATCAAATTATGAATAACTCAATAAAATTCTCAATTAATAAAAAAGATAGTGGTCAAAGACTTGATGTTTTTTTATCGAAGAAAATAAGTCATCTAACAAGATCTCTATTAAAAAAAATTATAGAGCGAGGAAATGTTAAGATTAATAAGAAAATAATTAATTCTCCCTCAAAAAAATTAAAAGAAGATGAGCAAATTTCATTGAATTTAATTATTAAAAACTCAGATAAACTAATACCTAATAAAATAAAGCTAGATATACATTATGAAGATAAAGATATTCTTATAATTAATAAGCCAAAAGGTATGGTTGTTCATCCTGGCGCTGGAAATTTTGAAAATACATTAGCAAACGCCCTGTTTTACAAATATCAAAATAAACTCTCTGATATTAATGGCACTCTTAGACCGGGAATAATTCATAGAATTGATAAAGATACAAGCGGCTTACTTGTTGTTGCAAAAAACAATTTATCTCATTCAAAAATTGGAAAACAATTTAGCGAACATTCTATTGAAAGAAAATATAAATGCTTGATATGGGGAATTATTAGACCACTTAAAGGTCGTATAGAAACATTAATTTCAAGAAATAAAAAAAATAGACAACTTATGACCGTTAGTGAAATCAATGGAAAAAAAGCAATTACAAATTATAAAACAATAAAAGTATTTAATTTAAAAGATATACCAAAAATTAGTTTGGTAGAATGTCAGTTAGAAACAGGAAGAACACACCAGATTAGAGTTCATATGAAATATAAAGGAACCTCATTGCTTGGAGATAAACAATATGGAAAAAAAGATATTAAATTTAAAAAGATTAATGAGAATTTCGAGAAAAAATTGATAAATCTTAATGGACAAGCCCTTCATGCTTCAAATATAGGATTTGTTCATCCATCAAAAAATAAGTGGGTTAATTTTGATTCTAAACTGCCTTCAGATTTCAAGAAAATATTGGATTTATTGAATAATCTTAGTGGTTGAAAAATAAAATTTGATATATAATTCATTGTTATGATTGACAATAATAAGCTTAGTAATTTACCAACACCTTCTGTAGGAGGTCTTTCATTGTACTTAGCTCAAATAAAAAAATTTCCAATGCTGGACGCGGAGGAAGAATATATGCTAGCAAAAAATTGGAAGGAAAATGGTAATTTAAAATCTGCTCATAAATTAGTTACAAGTCATTTAAGATTGGTTGCAAAAATCGCAATGGGTTATCGTGGATATGGGTTGCCAGTCAATGAATTAATTTCAGAGGGAAATTTAGGGTTAATGCAAGCTGTTAAAAAATTTGATCCTAATAAAGGCTTTAGATTGGCTACATATGCTATGTGGTGGATTAAAGCTGCAATTCAAGAATATGTTTTAAGATCATGGAGTCTTGTTAAGATGGGAACAACAACAGCACAAAAAAAACTTTTTTTTAATCTAAAAAAAATAAAAAATCAAATTGCACCTGGTCAAGAAGGTGATTTAAAGGATGAACAAGTAGATGAAATATCAAAAAGACTAAATGTTAATTCCAATGAAGTTATAAATATGAATAGAAGAATGATGGGTCAAGAAAAATCTCTAAATGACCCAATTAAAATTGGTGAAAATGATGAATGGCAAGATTGGCTTGTTGACGATAGTTTGGATCAGGAACTTATCGTTTCACAAAAACAAGAATACGAAGATAAAAAAGATTTACTAAACGTTGCAATGAAAATTTTAAATGAAAGAGAAAAAGAAATAATAGAAGCGAGAAGACTTTCTGAAAACCCTAAAACTTTAGAAGACCTGAGCAAAAAATATAAAATTAGTAGAGAAAGAGTTAGACAAATCGAAACAAAGGCTTTTGAAAAATTGCAAAAATCTATGATTAATGCGAGTAAGTCAAAAAATTTACTTTCTGTCAATTAAGATTTAAAAGGATCTTCTACTAAAATTGTATCATCTCTTTCAGGACTTGTCGAAATACTTGATATTCTTGCTCCTATAAAATCTTCTAAGACATGAATATATTTTTTAGCATTTTCAGGTAAATCTTTAAATGTTCTTATACCTTGTGTTCTAGATTTCCATCCTGGAAAGGTTTTATAGATTGGTTTAACGTTAAACTGATCCTCAGATGCTGCAGGCAAGTAATCTATTTTTTTTCCATTAAGCTCATATTCTACACATATTTTTATTTCATCAAGCTCATCTAGTACGTCTAATTTGGTTAGAGCTATTCCATTAATTCCAGAAATTTTAATCGCTTGACGAACAAGAACTCCATCAAACCAACCACATCTTCTTTTTCTAGCAGTTACGGTTCCAAATTCTTTTCCTCTTCTACCTAAATTTTCTCCAATTTCATCTTCTAACTCTGTTGGAAATGGTCCGCTTCCCACTCTAGTCGTATAAGCTTTGGTTATTCCTAGAACATAATTAATTTTATCAGGACCAGAGCCGGTGCCTGTAGCTGCCATAGCTGGAACCGTATTTGATGATGTTACAAAAGGATAAGTACCATGATCAACATCTAAAAGTATGCCTTGTGCCCCCTCAAATAATATTTTTTTTCTATCAGCGTTGAATTGGTCTATTTTCAACCAAACAGGTTGTGCAAACTTTAATATTTCTGGAGCTATTTTTAATAATTTTTTTTTAAGATCGTCTTTTTCGTAAATCTTTTTGTTTAAACCTTTTCTGATTGCGTTATGATGTAATAGTACATTTTCTAATCTATTATCTAAATTACTCTCTGACCTTAAATCCATAACTCTAATAGAACGCCTTCCCACTTTATCCTCATAACAGGGCCCAATACCTCTTCTAGTGGTTCCAATTTTACCTTTTCCTGCAGCTTCTTCTCTTATTTCATCCATTTCTTGGTGAAATGGCAATATTAATGAAGCCGATTCTGAAATCATAAAATTTTCAGGATCCACCTCTATACCCTGTTTTTTAATTTCTTCAATCTCACTTAGAAGTGCCCAAGGATCAATTACTACTCCGTTTCCAAGAATAGAAACCTTACCTTTCCTAACAATTCCTGATGGCAATAATCTGAGTTTAAATACTTTTTTTTCTATTACTAAAGTGTGTCCTGCGTTATGCCCACCTTGAAAACGAACTACTACATCGGCTTCACTTGAAAGCCAGTCTACAATCTTTCCTTTTCCTTCATCTCCCCATTGAGAGCCAACTACTACAACATTTTTCATTACTTAAATCTCTTATTTAAAATTATTGAATTCAAATGATTTATTGGACCGTTTCCTTTTCCAAGTTTTAAATTCGACTTAATTGCTTCATTAACATATTTAATTCCTAGCTCACAGGATTTAATCAAATCTTTTCCACATGATAAATTAGCCGCTATAGCAGATGATAACGTGCATCCGGTTCCATGTGTATTTTTAGTTTTATATTTTTTATTCTTAAAAATTTTTATTACCTTCTTGTTTAAGAAAACATCATTCATTTGTTTAGAGTTTAAATGACCACCTTTAAGAAGGACATTATTTGCACCAAGATTAACTAATATTTGACCCGTTTTAATCATATCCTTTACTGAATTAATCTTCGTATTCGTTAGTAATTCAGCCTCTGGTATATTAGGTGTAATTAATAAGATTTTTTTTATTAGCTTTTTTTTAATATCAGATATTGCTTCATCATTAATTAGTTTTGTTCCTCCTTTTGCCACCATGACTGGGTCTAAAACTATTTTTTTAACTTTAATTTTTTTTAAAGATTTCAAAACTGCAGTAATTACTGGTTTTGAGTGTAGCATACCAATTTTAATTGCATTAGCTTTAATGTCTCTTGAGGTGAATTCAATTTGGTTCGATATCTCTTTAGGTTTAATCGCTATAATTGATTTTACTCCAGTAGTATTTTGTGCTGTAACTGCTGTAATTGCTGTCATCGCATAACATCCAAGAGAAGTTACTGTTTTTATGTCAGCTTGAATGCCAGCACCTCCTGATGAATCTGAACCAGCTATGATTAAAACTTTTGATTTTGGGATCATTAATTTATTGTTTTTTTAACAATATTTATACACTTATCAATTAAAGTATTACTAAAAGACTCACACATAATTCTAATCTTTGGTTCAGTTCCTGATGGCCTTACTAATAGTCTGCCTTTATTTTTAATTAAACTATTTGCCAATTTAATCGCATTCTTACACTTTGATAAATTAATAATATTTTTATTCTTAACTTTTATATTGAGTAATTTTTGTGGTACCGACTTATAAACTTTAAAAATTGTGCTAGCAGATTGACCTTTGCTTAAAGCAAATAATGACTCTAAAGCTACTAGTAAACCATCACCTGTTGTAGCAAAATTACCCAGTATAATGTGACCAGATTGTTCACCTCCTAAATTAAAATTGTACTTTTTCATAACTTCTTTTACATATCTATCACCAACTTTTGCTCTTATAAATTTTATTTTTTCATTTAAAAAAAATTTTTCTAGACCGTAGTTTGACATATGTGTGCCTACTACACCCCCTTTAAGAATTTTTTTTCTTTTCCATCTTTTTGCTATCATTGCAATTATTTGATCGCCATTAATTATTCGTGAATTTTCATCACACATAATTACTCTATCAGCATCACCATCTAATGCGATCCCGATATCTGCTTTATATTTTTTTACAAATTTTTTAATAACTTCTGGGTAAGTTGATCCACATTTATAGTTAATATTTAATCCATTAGGTTTTATCCCAACCATAAAAACTTTAGCGCCAAGATCAGTGAGAATTTTTGGGGCAGATTTGTAACCAGCTCCATTCGCGCAATCAATTACAATTTTTAAACCTTTCAAGGTAAAATCTTTGGGAAAATTTTTTCTTATTATTTTCAAATAAGTATCATTTCCGTCTTCTAGTCTTTTTACCCTACCCAAAGTTTTTGGATCAGATAAATGGCTAATTGTTTTTGAATCAATTAAACTTTCAATTTTTTTCTCAATTTTATCAGATAATTTTGCTCCGTCAGGACCAAATAATTTTAATCCATTGTCATAATGAGGGTTATGAGAAGCTGTGATCATGATGCCCATGTTTGCCTTCATTTTTTTTGTAAGCATTGCTAACCCATTTGTTGGTATAGGCCCAAGAGTAAATACATGCATACCTGCAGAGGTAAGTCCCGAAACTAAAGCAGGTTCTAATGAATAGCCTGAAAGTCTAGTATCTTTAGCAATGATTGCAACTTGTTTTCTTTTTTTTAAATTTTTAAAATACGTTCCTGCTGCAAGACCAAACTTAAAAAATTTTTCTCCGTTAATGTTACCGATATTAACAGTTCCTCTAATTCCATCAGTACCAAAATATTTTTTTTTCATTTATTTAATAATTTTTTAAAAACTAAAATTCCCTGTTTAATTTCTTCAACATTATGCACTCTAAAAATTTGAATTCCTTGAGAAAAAGCAAATAGAACTGATGACAATGAACCTCCAAGTTTTTCTTTTGTATCAAAATTTTTCGAAATTTGATTAATAAATTTTTTTCTAGATGTTCCAATTAATATAGGAAATCCAAGTGAATGGAATATAGATATCTTATTTAATATCATCAAATTATGTTTCAAATTTTTTCCAAACCCAATACCTGGGTCTAAAATTATCTTGTTTGCATACTTGTTTTTTTTTATTTTTGCTAACTCTTTTTCAAAAAAATCATAAATATCTAATAAAACATGATGATATTTTGGATTTTTTTGCATAGTTTGCGGGGTTCCATGCATATGGTGAATAATTTTCCATAAATTTTTTTTTTTTATTGTTTCAAAAGACGCTTTGTCAAATTTAAAGCATGAGACATCATTTATAATATCAGCTGAAAATTTACTTGCGTGTTTCATTACTAAAGATTTTCTTGTATCTATAGAAAGTAATGTTTTAGGAAATTTTTTTTTAAAGTTCTTCATAACATTTTTAATTCTTTTCCATTCTATTTTGGGGGGTACAATTTTTGAACCAGGTCGAGTTGACTCACCCCCAATATCTACAATATCTGCTCCTGAATTTATCATTTGAGAAATCTTTTTAAATGCTTTACTTTTATCATTATATTTTCCACCATCAGAAAAGCTATCTGGTGTCATATTTAAGATACCCATTAACGTATGATCTTTATTAAAATACTTTCTTTTTGATGTAATTTTTTTAATGTCTTGAAAAACTTTTATTTTCATCAATTTCGGTAAATTGTTTATATTTTTTATATTAATTATTTTAGAGGAAACTTTCTTTTTATTTTTTGAAAAAATTTCAATTTGGTCAAAAGAAATTTTATTGTTCCCACACAAAGAAAGTGTAATTTTTTTTTTAATTAATTTTCTTGATAAATCTCCATAATAAAAATTACACGCCCTAGTGTAATATTTAATCATGTGTTTTATATTGCAGGTTTTGGTTTTAATCCTAATGAACCGAGGGCTGAAGAAGCTTTACCGTCATCTTCTTTTTCATCTTTGAATGATCTTGTGGGTTTAATGTTTTTTAATACTAAATCTCTAATCTCATCCCCTGATAGAGTTTCATAAATTAAAAGTGCTTTTGCTAACTTGTGAAGATCGTCAATTTTTTCAGTTAAAACATTTTTTGCTCTGTCGTAACCTGTTTCTACGATTTTTTTTACCTCAGAGTCAATTTTTTTTGCTGTTTCTTCTGACATATTTTGGCTTTTCGTTACTGATCTTCCTAAAAATACTTCTTCCTCATTTTCCCCATATGCCAAAGGTCCTAACTCTTTGCTCATGCCGTATTTAGTAACCATATTTTTTGCCATTTTCGTTGCCATATCTATATCTGAAGAAGCTCCTGAAGTGACTTTATCGTGACCAAAAATTATTTCTTCTGCAATTCTTCCTCCCATAGCTACAGCTATATCTGAATACATTTTTTCTCTGGTAACAGAAAGTTGATCTCTTTCTGGCAATCTCATAACCATACCTAAAGCTCTACCTCTTGGAATAATAGTTGCTTTATGTATTGGGTCTGAGGCTTTTTCATTTAATGCTACAATTGCATGTCCACCTTCATGATAAGCTGTCAATTTTTTTTCATCTTCTGACATTACCATTGATCTTCTTTCAGCTCCCATCATAACCTTGTCTTTCGCTTCCTCTACATCTGACATTGTTACTACTCTTTTGTTTTTTCTTGCTGCTAATAATGCTGATTCATTTACTAAATTTGCCAAGTCAGCGCCAGAAAATCCTGGAGTACCTCTAGCAATAGTTCTTAATTTTACGTCTGGTCCAGTATTTATTTTTTTTACGTGGACTTTTAATATTGCTTCTCTGCCTATTATATCTGGATTGCCTACAACTACTTGCCTATCAAATCTTCCTGGTCTTAATAAAGCAGGGTCTAGAACATCGGGTCTATTAGTTGCTGCAATTAAAATAATTCCTTCGTTAGTATCAAAACCATCCATCTCTACAAGAAGCTGGTTGAGGGTTTGTTCTCTTTCATCATTTCCGCCACCAAGTCCTGCTCCTCTACTTCTTCCAACTGCATCAATTTCATCAATAAATATTATACAAGGTGAATGCTTCTTTCCTTGTTCAAACATATCTCTAACTCTAGATGCTCCTACTCCAACAAACATCTCTACAAAATCTGATCCGGAGATAGAAAAAAAAGGCACATTCGCTTCACCTGCAATAGCCTTTGCTAATAAAGTTTTGCCTGTTCCTGGAGGACCAATTAACAATGCTCCTTTTGGAATCTTACCTCCAAGTCTACTAAATTTTTTTGGATCTCTCAAAAATTCAACGATTTCTTCTACTTCTTCTTTCGCCTCTTCTACGCCAGCTACATCGTTAAATGTAACTTTTCCTTGAGACTCATTCAATAGTTTAGCTTTTGATCTTCCAAAACCCATCGCGCCGCCTTTTCCACCCTGCATTTGACGCATAAAGAATATCCAAACTCCAATAAGAAGAAGCATTGGAAACCAAGACAAAAGTATTCCTAACAGAGAGGGCATTTTATCCTCTAAAGGTGTAGCGACTATACTTATATTTTTCGATGATAGTTTTTCTACTAGTTCTGGGTAATTTGGTGAGTAGGTATTAAAATTTTTGCCATCTGATAAAACGCCAGAGATATTATTTCCTTGAATGCGCACTTCTACAACTCTTCCATTTTCCACTTCATTTAAAAAATTTGAAAAAGGTAAATTATTTTTTTCAATATTCTTTTCTTTAGGAGTTTGGAACATATTGAATAGTCCTACTGAAAGTAAGACTATAATTGCCCACATAATTAAATTTTTAAAATTCATAATATTTAAATAAGTACTTTAGTTAAAATAACAAGTATAACTAAAGAATAATTGAGTTGTAAATAAGTCAAATTATCCCAAATTTTGAATAATATCTAACTTTTTTCTCTTTTTTAATAATTATATGCTTTTTTTCCTTAAAAATGAAACATCCCGCAAGTGTAAATTTAGTATTGTTATTTTTTTCAAGTTGTTCAATTAAATTAAGGATTTTTTTAGATCGAGTTGAATAATACGATTTTGTAAATTCCTTTAATGATTTACTAAAAACTCTCATTTTCATTTCTTGATTAAGATTATTAAAATGCTTCAAATTAATAAAAACTTGATTTTTTTTATTTGTAATTATTTCATTGAAAATTTTATTAAAATATAAATCTAAAGTATCCCTACTAGAAGCTAAATTATTAATTGATCTAATGATTTGATCATAATTTATACCACTTTTTTCAAGAATAGTTTTTAAATTTCTAACTCTTGTTCTTAAGTATTTTATATTTTTGTTTGTTGGATCTTTATAAAATTTGCCAAAAACTACTTTAGATATCTTTATTAATTCTTTTTTTTTAAGATCTAAAAATGGCCTTGCTAAACATATGCCTTTATTAATTGTATTAATTTGTCTCATTGATGAAAGACCTTGTAAACCACTACCTCTAGATAGTCTTATAAAAAATGTTTCTACCTGATCTTCTAAATTATGCGCAGTCAATATTGTCTTAATTTTATTTTTTTTACAGTAATTGACAAGAAGATTATACCTGATTTTCCTAGCTTGACTTTGAATATTTTTATTAATTAATTTTTTATTTTTTAAAATAACTAATTTTATTTTATATTTATTAAGTAATGTTTTAACTGAAATAGCCTCCGATGATGAATTTTTTCTGATATTATGATCAACTAAAGCATAATTGATTTTACACTTTTTTTCATAGCTGTAAGCTTTAGCAAAAGCTGCCAACGCTAAGCTATCTGGACCTCCTGAAACAGCAATTAAAAAGCTATTTTTCTTAAATGAATTTATTTTTTTTTTAAATGTTGAATAAATTTTTAATAATTCTTTGTTACCGCTGAAATTTTTTTCAAGAATTACATTTAAACTTTTTTTGCTCATATTGAGCTTTTTGTAACACAGACTTGCTTGCTTTTGGATACTCTTTTTTTAAACCAGAAATCATTTTACAGCCTTGATCTTTTTCACCCAATTGAACCATAGTAATACCTAGTTTCAAAAGATTGTCTGGGGCTTTTTTACTTTTTGGATAATTCTGATAACCATCTAAATATGCGGAAGCAGCGTCTGAATAAAGTTGCCTAATTCTAAATGTTTCTCCGTACCAGTATTGCGCATTTCCAGCTAAATTATGATCTTTATTTTTTTCTATAAATTCTTTTAATGCAAATTCTGCAGTTTCATAATCACCTATCTTCATAAAGCTAACTGCGAACTCATATTGCTCATCAGGATTTTTATTTGGTAATAAAGATTCCTTTTTTTCAGCTTTTTCTAAAATTACTGTTTGAGCGCTTTCTACAGAATTTGTTTCTTGTTTTTCAGGTAAGCCTGAAACTGAATATCCTGGGTTAGCTCCAAAATCCTGTGGCTTACTTGAACCTGGTAAAATTTTTTTTACTTCCTTATTATTATTTTTTGAGTTTTCAAGATCACTAAAACGTAATTGAGAGTCAGATTGAATTTTAGATACGCGAGATGATAGTTTGTCTAGTTTAAAATTTACCTCTTCAAATTTATTTGTTAACTCTCTAAACTGTTCCTCTATTTCATTTAATTTTAAAAGATGTTTTGTTAAAATATCTTCATTTAGACCATCGGATTTTAAAGCTGAGGTCGTTGAAGAAATATCTGATTTTTGATATACAGCTTTTTCTAGAGTTTTTAAATCTTTAGTTATAACTTGAATTTGATCTGAAACTGCTTGAAGTAAAATTTCTTCTTCCTCTGCTTTTAAAAGAGAAAATGAAAAAAATAATATAATTGAAAAAAATAATAATATTTTATTTTTGGTCGAATACATATTGAATATTTAAATATACAAAATGGCAAAAAAAAGACCCTTTAATAATATGTTTATTAAAGGGTCTGAGATTTTAGTTAAAAATTAATTAACTTTAACTGTTACTGATCTTCTGTTTTGAGACCAAGCTAATGCAGATGAAGCTGGATTTACTGGCTTTTCTTTTCCATAGCTAATAGTAGAAATTCTTTTACCTGAAATTCCATATGTCATCAAATAGTCTTTTGCTGCGTTTGCTCTTCTCTCACCTAAAGCTAAGTTATATTCTCTAGTTCCTCTTTCGTCAGCATGACCTTCTATTGTCACATTAAGCTTTTTATTTTTTCTTAAAAAAGTAGCTTGTTTTCTTAAAGTTGCCCTTGAAGCTGTAGTTAAAGATGATTTATTTGTAGCAAAAAATACTCTGTCAGGAACTCCTGAAGCTAAATATTTTACAGTTTCTTTACCAGTGTAAACATCTCCATCTACGTTACCAGTTTTTTTAGCTGTCGAACAAGCGCTTAGAATTAACGTTGTAAAAACTACTAAAAATATATTTCTTAAATTCGTATTAAATGTCATTTTTTCCCCTAGGTTGATTTTTGAAATATTTCAAATTATTGAAGAACATTCAAGCTTAATTTACATAAAAAATAGCCTCACTTTGATAATAAAGAAGACCAAGATGGGTCAGAAGCATCTGTTTTAGTCTCTAGTCTCCTCTCATTATAACCTGTTATATCAATTGACCATAATTTTGCAGAAAAACCTTCTCCTTTTTTTCCAGATTTAGTTTCTCTATAAAATACTAAAACTCTTCCATTGGGTGACCACGATGGAGCCTCTTGATAAAAATTTTCTGTTAACAATCTTTCTCCTGTGCCGTCAATTCGCATAACTCCGATATAAAATCTTCCTTTTCTAACTTTTGTAAAAGCTATTAAGTCTCCTCTTGGAGACCATACAGGTGTACCATAAATTCCACTGCCAAAAGTTATTCTTTTGACATTGCTACCATCACTTCTCATAACATATATTTGTTGTAATCCACTACGATCAGAATTGAATACTATAAATTTTCCATCTGGTGAAAATGAAGGAGATGTATCTATTGAAGAATGGTTGGTTATTCTTTCAACAACTCTAGTTTCTAAATCCATTGTGTATATGTCTGAATTACCGTCCTCAGCAAAACTCATTATAATTTTTTTACCATCTGGTGAAAATCTTGGTGCGAATGTCATACCCGGAAAATTACCAACAACCTCTTGCATACCTGTTTCTATGTCAAGTAAATAAACTCGCGGCATATTTCTGAAGTAAGATAGGTATGTTACCATTTGATTAGTAGGATTAAATCTTGGAGTTAATACTAGTTCAGTTCCCAATGTTAAATATTTTGTTTTAGCGCCATCTTGATCCATAATAGCTAATTTTTTAATTCTTTGATTTTTAGGTCCACTTTCTGCAACATAAATAATTCTCGTATCAAAATAACCATTTTCACCAGTCAAACGCTCGTAAATTTTATCAGATATAATGTGAGCAACACGCCTCCAGTTCGATGGTGTAGTTGTAAAAGCTAATGCAGTTATTTCTTTTGAGGCAGTTAAATCCCACAGTCTGAATTCTACTTTTAATTTTTCATCTTTAACCAATAATTTTCCAGTTACTAACGCTTGTGCCTTAATCAATCTCCAATCTTCAAATCTTGGTTTTATGTGAGCAATATCTGGTTTTTGAACAAATGCTTCTTTTTTAAGAGGATTAAATAAACCTGTACCCTTAAAATTTTTTTCAATAATTTCTGAGATGCTAGTTCCCAATTCTTTTACTTTTAAACCTTCGTGCTCCTGTGACTTAATATCTACATGTAAAGGTGAGACTGCTATAGGTAAAGGATCCAAATTACCTCTTGTGATGTCAACTTCAATTAAAGCTAATACAGGATTAATAAAAATTAAATGATATAGTGTTAAAATTTTAAATATCTTTTTCATACTATCCTTTTAGCATTTCTGATGGATTAAAATTAAGCTGTATTTCTTTCCATTTATCATAACCAGTTGGTGGAACTTTGAGAGGTTGGCATATTCTTACCGCCCTTAGTGCACTTTCTGCAAGCACTCTATAAAAATTTTGACCAGGTTTATTCATTCTTTCATGGTCTAAAATTTCAGATTTCATTATTGATCCATCTTTTTTAAGCTTAAGTTTAATTCTTACTAATAAATTTTTATCATAAGGAAGGCCTAAAGGCACACTCCAACAACCAAATATTTGTGCTCTCAAAGCATCTTCTTCTGATAAACTTAAACCAGTTGCAAAAGAATTTTTTACGCTACTTTGTGTCAATTTGTTAGTTTTTTTTTGTTTTACAGCCTCTTCTTCTTTTGCTTTATCGATTAAGGCCGCAATTTGATTGGTATCTACAATCTCTTTTTTTTCAAATTCCGAAGACTGTCTAATTTCAGGTTTTATTTCTTCTGGGTTCTGTTTTTTTTTCACTATTTGTTTTTTTTCCTTTTTTTCATTCGGCAGAGGTATTCTATCAGGTTTTTCTTTTGCTTTTGCTGCTGGCGGGGCTTGCTCTGAAACTACTCTATCTTCTTTTTTCTTCGTTTCTTCAATAATTTTTCTAGCTTTTGGAGCAAACGGAATATTCGTTTTATCTGAAATTTGAATGAGTTCTACCGAAACTATTGGCGGTAAATCAATTGGCTGTCTGATCATAAAAGGCAGGGTTAAAACAGTTAATAAAATCATAACTGAGTGAAACAATACTGAATAAATTAAACTTTTTGTCATTTTGCATTTAATTTTTATATGGTTCAGATATTAACGCAACTTTTGAAAAACCTGCCCCAGATAAAGTTCCCATAACTTCTAAAACTCTTCCATAATTTATAGTTTTGTCACCTCGAACATAAATTCTTGTATCTGTTCTATTTTTTGCAATTGCTAAAAGTTTTGGAATAATTTTTTGATAAGTGACTTTGTGTTCTTGAATATAAATTTCGCCCTTTGAATTTATTGATATTGTTAATGGTTCCTGGTCATCTGGTAAAGAGTCAGCTGCCGACTCAGGTAAATCTACTTGAACACCAACGGTCAATAAGGGTGCTGTCACCATAAATATTATTAACAGTACTAACATTACATCAACGAACGGAGTTACATTGATTTCACTCATTGGTTCATTTCTTGAGCGTTTAAATTTAAAAGCCATTTTTTATATAATTGATAAAAATCTTTTTGAAAAATTATCTATTCTTGAAATATATCTTTTGGAGTCACTGTTAAATTTATTATAAGCAACAACCGCTGGAATTGCGGCCAATAAGCCTAGAGCTGTAGCAAATAAGGCTTCTGCAATTCCTGGGGCTACTATTGCTAAACTTGTGTTTCTTGAAATTGCAATAGATTGAAAAGAGTTCATTATACCCCAAACTGTTCCAAACAACCCTATAAATGGAGCAGTTGAACCAACTGTAGCAAGAAACGTAAAATTTTTTTCTATTTTCTTAATTTGATTATCTGTGGTGATTTCTAGAATTCTTTCTACTCGAGCAGTTTGTACCGCTGATGATTGTCTTTTTGTTTTTACTAGCTCATTCATCGCAGCCTTAAATATTATTATTGCAGGATCAATTGAATTTACAGGTAAATTATTGTTAAAACTCTCTGCAGATTTAGCTTTCCAAAATTTTTTTTCAAAATCATCTGTCGACGCGTTAATTTTTTTAAATAATTTATATTTGTCAAAAATCAATGCCCACGAAAATATTGAACTAGTTATAAGCAAAATAATGACAAATTTTACAACAAAATCAGCTCGCAAAAATAGTTTCCAAAGTGAAAAATCTGTGCTGCCGCCTAAACCAACAACTTGAGATGCAATTTCTTGTTCCATTATTATGGATTACTTTCAGAATGTGTCATGAATTTGGCGCTTTTAAAGTTAAATAGAATATCAATAAATTTAATTTTGGTCCTTTAATCTGTTCTCACTAAAGAATCTTGCTATTAATATAGCATCTGATTTATTTACGTCTTTTTTTTTTGCTAAATTATCTGATAAAGATGGATACATTTCTATTACTTTCGTTCTACTTGAGTCTTTTGAGGAATTGATTAATTCAAAATGTTTTTTCCATTTTGAGGGACGAACAAAAAAAATTGGCAAACCTAAAGCGGCACAAATGCCTTTTATGGCACCAAAAGTTTGACCAAAATTAAACATACTTGTAACGCCTTGCCCCGGCATAGCATTAACTTGTTCTACGACGACTGATATTTCCTCATTTTTGTTAATATTGTCTTTTAATAATTTAACTAATTGAGCGCTATTAAGTTGTCTTTTATTTTTTTTACCTTCGGGCATTACTGGCATATCAAATATACATAATACTTTATTATTTTCCAAAACAGCTATTGCACCACTTAAACCAGGATCAATTCCAATAATTTTCATTAACTAATATCTCCTAAACTTGCGTTTGTATAAACATTTTGAACATCGTCTAATTCTTCCAATAACTCATATATTTCAATAATTTTTTCATTTTGTTCTTTATTTAAATCTAAATAACTAAACGCTCTCCACTCTATACCAGAGTATTCAAAGTTATCTATTTTCTTTTCGAATAAGCTTTTAACTTTATAAAAATCTTCTTTTTCAGATATTATTTCATGGATATTTTTCAAATGTAAACAATCTTTAGCTCCTGAATCAGTAGCTATTTCAAATATTTTCTCGTCATTACCTTTTTTTTTGTCAATGTGAATTACTCCACAATTATAAAATAAATGAGTAGTTGAACCACTCTCTCCTAACCTTCCACCTTTTTTTTGTAAAACTGTTCTAATGTTTGATGCAGATCTATTTTTATTATCTGTTAACGTTTCTATAATAAATACAATATTGAATGGACCAAAACCTTCGTATCTTAAATTTTCATAATTTTTATCACCACTCATTTCTGATTTGCTAATTGCCCTGGCAATATTATCCTTTGGCATATTTGCTTGCTTGGCAGCTTGTATCGCTGTTCTCAACCGAGGATTCATATCAGGGTCTTTGTCTCCTAATTTAGCAGCCACAGTTATTTCTTTTGAAAGTTTTGAAAAAATTTTTGATCTTTCTTTGTCAGCCCTACCCTTTTTATGCTTTATTCCAGCCCAATGTGAATGACCAGCCATAATTATTTAGTTAAACTTCCACCTTCGATTACTCTAGTAACCTTTGTTGCTAGTCCTGTATTATCGTCGGCTTCAATAATTATGCCAGATATAGTAGCTTCTCCTTCAGCGGGAAAATGACTGATTGCATTTTTATCTTTTAGAAATTTTTTAAGTGAATTTTCTTTATTCATTCCTATGACAGAGTTGTAGTCTCCGCACATTCCTATATCTGTTTGATAAGCTGTTCCCTTTTCTAAAATTCTTGTATCTGCTGTAGGTATATGAGTATGAGTTCCAACTACAGCAGTTGTCACACCATCAAAAAAATGTCCTATAGCCATTTTTTCACTTGTAAATTCTCCGTGAAAATCAACTACAATAAAGTCTACATTTTTTTTTAAAGTGATCTTATTTTTAATTTCTTTTGCTATCTCAAATACATCTTGAGTTTTTCTCATAAAAATATTTCCCATTAAATTTATAACTCCTACTTTAAATTTTTTACCTTTTGATGAATAAATTTTATACCCTACTCCAGGCGATCCTTTGGCAAAATTTGCCGGTCTAAGAAGTCTATGTTCTTGATCAATATAATCTGTTGTTTCTTTTTTATCCCATATATGGTTTCCAGAAGTAATAACGTCTATACCAAGAGAGAAAAAATCTTCGGCTATTAATTTTGTAATTCCCCTACCATCATCTGCAGCGTTTTCTCCATTTACAATTGTGAAATCTATTAAGTTATCATTAATAATCTTATTTAAATTTTTTTTAATAGATTGTCTTCCGGATTGTCCCATCACATCTCCAAGGATAAGTATTTTCATTAAAATATTCCTCTCTCAGTCATAATATAATCTAATTTTATATCTGTAGTTGATACCGGTAGCTTATGATGTTTTTGAAATGAAAATGCAATGCCAATTGTTGTAATATTTTTATATTCTTTAAGATATTTAGCAAGATATCGATCGTAAAATCCTTTTCCATAGCCTAATCTATTTTTTTTATTATCATATGCTAATAAAGGAACCAACATAACATTGGGTATTATATATATTTTTTTTTCAGCGGGCTCTAACAAGCCAAATTTATTTATACGTAAAACATTATTACGGCTCCAACGATAAAAATGCATTGAGTTTTTTTCTTGAATAACGGGCAAATATGTTTTCATTCTATTTATATTTTCAATATCTAGTATTTTCAAAACATTTAATTCATAAGAGGATGGATAATAAAAAGATAAATTGATACTCTTTTTTTTATATCTCTTCTTCAATAATTTAATTAATGAATTAAAAAAACGTAAATCAATATCAAAGTATTTTTTTTTTCTAATAGAAAAATATTTTTTTCTCAATCTTTCTTTAATATGCATTACTGAATTTTAGAAATCGATTCAGTATTTGATAGTATTTTTTCAAGAGATTGGGTTGTTTTATCTAACATCGTCTCGTATAATTTATTACTGTCTTCTATTGTTTTTTTAAAAGCACCTAACTCTTGATTAAGCTTAAAAATTTCTTCATCCTTTCCTTCTTTATAATTTATTGCTAGTTGTTTTAATTCTTTAAATTTACTTGCAATTTCATCTAGTTTTTTTTTTTGATGTGAAACTCTTTGTTTTAAGTCAAAATACTCATCAATAAGCTGAATTGTGGTGATTAAGAGTAACTTGTTTTCTCCAATATTGCCTAATTTATCTTTTAGTTCGTTGTATTTTTTATCTAGAAATTTAGTTAATTTTTTTAATGACTCCTCCTGCCCTTCATCGCAGGAAAGTAAATAGTCTTTATTATTAAATTTAATATTTACGTTTGCCATTTATCAATTTCACTCACTAAATTTTCTGTTTCTTGACTAAGTTCCTCAATATCTTGATTGAATTTTTCTTCCTCAATTGATTTTTGACTTACTTCTTCCTCTAAATTTGATATCTTTTTTTTTAAATAATCATGCTCTCTCATCAATGCTTGGTTTTTTTTATCAATTTCTATTTTTTGTCTAAATAATTCATTTTTTTCTGTTTTTATTTTTTCTACTTCATATGAAGACTGTGAATAAGTTGAGGTTAAATTATTCAACTTATCAATTAAGTTATTTAAATTTTTTTCTTTTTGCTTAAAAATACTCATATGTTTTTTTATATCATATTATTGATATAGTTAGTTTAAGTCTATATAGGTAATCTAATTGTGAACGTAAAATTTAATCAGCTATCAAACGCAATAAGATTTTTGTCAATTGACGCTGTTCAAAAGGCTAATTCTGGTCATCCTGGAATGCCGATGGGTATGGCCGATGTTGCGACTGTTTTATTCAAATACCACCTGAGGTTTAATCCAAAAAATCCTAATTGGATAAATCGAGATAGATTTATTCTGTCCGCAGGACATGGCTCAATGCTTCTTTACTCGTTACTCTATTTAAGTGGCTATAAAAGTATATCGATAGATGACATTAAAAATTTTAGAAAACTTAATTCTATTTGCGCAGGTCACCCCGAATATAAAAAAGGAACTGGAATTGAAACAACGACTGGCCCGCTAGGACAAGGTTTAGGCAACGCAGTTGGTATGGCGATTGCTGAAGAAATTTTAAAAAAAAAATTTGGATCAAATATAATCAATAATAAAACATACGTAATAGCAAGTGACGGTGATTTAATGGAAGGCATTAGTCACGAAGCTATGAGTTTAGCAGGCCACTTGAAGCTTAAAAATTTAATAGTTTTTTTTGATAATAATAAAATCTCAATTGATGGCTCTACCTCTTTAAGTGTTTCAGACAATTACAAAAAAAGGTTTGAGTCGTATGGATGGGTTTTTTTAGAAGTCGATGGTCACAATGAAAAGCAAATCTCTAAAGCAATTTCAAAAGCGTCTAAGTCAAATAAACCAACTTTAATATCTTGTAAAACTGTCATAGGATTTGGATCTCCAAATAAATCAGGAAAATCATCATCACATGGTTCTCCGCTAGGAGATGATGAGATTGCATTAGTGAGAAAAAAACTAAAATGGAGAGCTGAGCCATTTAAGATCCCTAAAGAAATCTTAGATGAGTGGAAAAAAATTGGAGATAAAGGTGAATTGCTTGAAAAAAAATGGCTGGAAACGCTTAATAAAAAAAATTCTAAAATAAAATCAGAACTTAAAAAAAATTATATTAATTCTAATATCAGTGAAATTGAAAAAATCATTGAAGATCAAAAAACAAAATATTATGTATCAAAACCTAGTTTGGCCACAAGGCAATGCTCAATGTCTGCTATTGAGAGCATTTCAGCTAAACTTCCACAACTTATTGGCGGATCAGCAGATTTAAGTGGTTCCAATAACACAAAAACAAATAATTCAAAAATTATAAATTCAAAAGATTTTAATGGAAATTATATTCATTACGGAGTTAGAGAACACGGAATGGCTGCTACTATGAATGGCTTGGCACTTTATGGAGGATTAATACCTTATGGCGGAACTTTTTTAATTTTTTCAGACTATTGCAAACCATCCATAAGATTGTCAGCTTTAATGGGCTTAAAAGTAATTTATATTTTTTCTCATGACTCAATTGGACTTGGGGAAGACGGCCCTACCCACCAACCTATTGAGCAACTTGCTGGATTAAGAGCTATTCCAAATTTAAATGTTTTTAGGCCAGCGGACATTAATGAAACTTTAGAATGTTGGCAAATAGCATTAAAAAGCGAAAACACTCCAAGTGTAATTGCTTTATCTAGACAAAAGGTACCTTACATCAACCCTAATAACTCTAAAAAAAATAAATGTGAAAATGGAGCTTACGTAGTAAATATTAATTCACACGATAACAGTGTAACATTAGTTGCCTCAGGTACAGAAGTTGAATTAGCTTTAAAAGTTCAAGATAAATTAAAAGAAAATAATATTAATTCAAAAGTAGTTTCAATGCCTTGCATGGAGCTCTTTGATAAACAGCCTGAAAAATATAAAGATGATCTTTTAGAGAAAGAGTCTTTAATTGTAACGTTAGAGGCTGGAAGTATTACATCATGGCAAAAATATATTAAAAACAAAGGTTTTAATTTAGGGATAGATCAATTTGGCGAAAGCGCACCATACAAAGAGGTTTATGATCATTTTAATTTAAATGAGGATAAGATTACAAATTTTATCCAAACAAAACTAAGAATATGATCAAGATTAATGGATAAAATAAATTTTTTTCCAGAAAATCTAAATGTTCAAAGAAAAAAAATAATACTTAGATTAGATTTAAACGTTCCACTAAAAAATAAAATTATTCAAGATTATACTAGAATAGTTTTATGTTTACCTTTTATAAAAAAACTAGTTGAGAAAAAAGCTAAAATAATAATTATAAGTCACTTAGGTCGACCCGAAGGGGCTAAAGTTTCTGAATTGTCTTTGATGCCTATTTATAAATATTTAAAAAAATCAATTCAAACAAACGTTTATTTTTTTATGGGCAATTTAGATGATGATATACAAGATAAATTTTCCCACTTGAAAGAAGGTGAAATTATATTATTGGAGAATATCAGATACTTTAAAGAAGAAAATAATGATGATGAATATTTCTCAAAAAAATTAGGTTCTCTCGGTGATATTTATATTAATGATGCTTTTTCCTGTTCTCATAGAAAACAAGCATCCATTCATAAAATTACGAAATTTGTTAAACATTCATATGCAGGACCTCTTTTAAAAAAAGAAGTTGAAGCAATCAAACTTGTAATTCAAAATAAAAAAGAACCTGTTACATGTATTATTGGAGGGTCAAAAATTTCAACAAAAATAAATGTTATTTCAAGGTTAATTGAAAAAGTTAATAATTTAATAATTATAGGAGCTATGGCTAATAACTTTTTTGTTTATAAAAATCTTAAAATTGGAAAATCGTTAATTGAAGATAATACGAAAGAAATAATTAAAACAATATATAAAAAAGCCAAAAAGCATAAGTGTGAAATTTTAATTCCTGAAGATTGTATGGTCAGCACAAGTTTTGATGGAAAAGGTATAAACAAAGAATTAAGTGCTATTAAGAACAATGAAATTATTTTAGATATTGGATATAAGACTGTTAAGAATATTCAAAATATAATTAATCAATCAAACACTGTTTTATGGAATGGGCCAGCTGGATATTTCGAAAATGAAAACTTTATGATTGGCACCATATCTATTGCCAACACAATTTCAAAAAACACTATTAATAAGTCATTGATCTCTGTTATAGGAGGTGGTGACACTCTTGCTGCGATCAATAAAAGTAAAAATAAACTTTTTTTTACACACTTATCAACAGCAGGTGGGGCATTTTTAGAATATCTTGAAGGAAAAGACTTGCCTGGTCTAAGCGTTTTAAAATAAATAAACCTTATGACACTTAATGAAATAGCAAAAAAAATGTGTGATAGAGGTAAAGGAATTTTAGCAGCTGATGAGAGCACGGGAACCGTTGCAAAAAGATTTAAAAGCATAAATGTAGAAAATTTAGAAAAAAATAGATTAAATTTTAGACAAGCATTATTTAGCGCGACCGCAATGAAAGATTACATTGGAGGTGTGATACTTTTTGATGAAACAATAAGACAAAAAACAACGTTGGGACCAACTATTCCGGAATTAATTTCAAAACAAGGGGCAATACCTGGTATTAAAGTAGATAAAGGTGCAAAACCTCTTGCAGGATCAATCAATGAAACTATTACTGAAGGATTAGATGGTTTAAGAGAAAGATTAAAAGAATATTATGATCTTGGTGCAAGATTTACAAAATGGAGAGCTGTTTATACTATTGGCGATAAATTTCCTTCATCACAATCAATTAAATCGAATGCACATGCGTTAGCAAGATACGCAGCTTTAGTTCAAGAGGCTAAAATGGTTCCAATAGTTGAACCTGAGGTTTTGATGGATGGATCACATAACATCGAAAAGTGTTATCAAGTTACGACGGATGTGCTTAATGAATGCTACAATGAACTTGAAATTCACAAAGTTGATTTAAAAGGAACTGTTCTAAAACCAAATATGATTATACCTGGCTCGAAATGTAAAGAAAAATCTGACTCCTTGGAAATAGCTAGTAAAACTCTAGATTGTCTTAAAAAAAATGTTCCAAGCAATGTGCCTGGTATTGCATTTTTATCTGGAGGTCAGTCTGAAATAGAGTCTAGTAAAAACCTTAATGAAATAAATAAGATTAATGACACAAATTTTTTAATTACTTTCTCTTATGGAAGAGGCCTTCAAGCGAGTGCGTTAAAAGAATTTGGTAAAAATCAAGAAAATATTCAAAATATTCAAAAAGCATTCAGCCATAGAGCTAAAATGAATGGGCTTTCTTCAAAAGGAGAATGGTCTGAAAATCAAGAAAAAGATTCAAAGGCTTAATCTCTTTGAAGCGATTAGTATATTTAATTTCCCCAAATAAAATCAATAAAAAATTTTACAATGAATTAGACAGAGTACTATCTTACGAAAATGTTAAATATTTTCAACTAAGACTAAAAAGAATTGATGCAAAAAATCTACTTAAAATTGCTAATAAGATTAGAAAGATTACATTAAAACACAAAGTAAAATTTTTAATTAATGATAATTTTATTTTAACACTAAAAGCTAAAGCTGACGGTTGCCATATGGGTCAGTTAGATGGTTCAATAAAAGTAGCAAAAAAAAAACTTAAGAATAAAATTCTAGGTATTTCATGTCATAACTCTAAATCTCTAGCTATGAATGCAATTAAAGATAATGCTAATTACTTAGCATTTGGATCATTTTTTAAATCAAAACTTAAACCAAATGCAAAAAAAGCTAACTTAAAAATTCTAAGATGGGCAAAAAAGAATATTAAAAAGCCAATTGTAGCCATAGGGGGTATTAATGATTTAAACTACAAAAAATTAATTAAAGCGGGAGCTAAATATATTGCAATATCAAGTTATATTTGGGATAACCCAAAATTAAAACCTGAAGTAGCTATAAAAAAATTTATATGAAAATAACTGCTATAGAAATTAAACCTGGCATGATAGTTGAACATAAAAATGATTATTGGAATGTTTTAAAAACTCAGCATGTCAAACCCGGAAAAGGTGGTGCATTTAATCAAGTTGAACTTAAAAGTGTAATAAAAGGAACAAAATTAAATGAAAGGTTTAGGTCAAACGAAACTGTTGAAAAAGTTGAAGTTGATGAAAAAAAATTTAATTTTTTATATATTGATGAAGATAATTGTCACTTTATGGACAATGAAACTTTTGAACAAATAGAAATTGCAAAATCAATCACAGGTGAAAAATATAAATTATTAAAAGAAAATTTGGAAGTTGTAATTTCTTTTATGGAAGATAAGGCAATCTCAATAGAACTTCCTAATAACATAGAATGTATAATTGAAACTACTGATGCAGCAATTAAAAATCAAACAGCATCTTCTTCCTATAAACCAGCAATATTAGATTGCGGAATAAAAATTAACGTACCTCCTTTTATTGAAAGTGGAGAAAAAATCATAATTGATACTCGCACACTAGAATATGTAAAGAGAATAAGCTAATGAGACTTAACTCTCCTCAAATTAATATTATCACAAGGGCATGTAATAAAGCTTCAAGATCTCTAATTAGAGATTTTGGTGAAATTGAAAATTTACAAGTTTCATCAAAAGGACCGGGTGATTTTGTTTCATCAGCTGATATTCGAACAGAAAAAATTATTATAGAAGAACTACAAAAAGCACATCCCGAATATGGAATTATTACAGAAGAGTCTGGAATTATTAATAAATCTAATAAGAAAAACAGATGGATTATAGACCCAATAGATGGAACTATGAATTTTTTAAATGGCATTCCTCAATTTGCAATTTCAATTGGATATGAAGAAGATAATGAAATTAAGTGTGGTGTAATATTTAATCCAATTATGAATGAAATGTTTTGCGCAGAAAAAGGTAATGGTGCTTATTTAAATAATTCAAGAATTCGAGTTTCAAATAAAAAAAAACTTCTAGACTCGTTACTTGTTACAGGTGGGCCTAAACAATCTAGTAAAATTAGAAATAAAATTTTTTCTGAATATATTAATGTGTCTAATAATGTTTCTAACGTTAGAAAATATGGAAGTGCAGCTTTAGACATAGCTTATGTTGCCTGCGGGAGATTTGATGGTTATTGGCAAAGAGAATTAAATTATTGGGACATAGCAGCTGGAATAATAATTTTAAAAGAAGCCGGAGGATTTATTGATTTTTTTGAAGAAGATGCGAGCTCACCCTTGAAAAAGAATATTTTGGCTACTAATTCTAATATACATGAAGAATTAAGAGATTTAATTCAAAAAAAAGATATTGAGTAAAAACAATAATTCATATAAAACTTCGCACATGAAAAAAAATATTCATCCTGATTATCATAAAATCAAAGTAGTTATGACTGACGGAACCGAGTTTGAAACTAGATCCACTTGGGGCAAAGAAAACGATGCACTAAAATTAGATATTGATCCAAAATCTCATTTTGCTTGGACAGGTGGTACACAAAAAATTTTAGATAAAGGTAGAGTAAGCAAATATAATAAAAAATTTAGCAACCTTAGAGCAAAAAAATAAAATATGTCAGATGCACCTTTTATGCCAAAAGCTACTGCTGTTTGGTTAGTAGAAAATACGACACTGACTTTTAAGCAAATAGCTGAATTTTGTAAGTTACATGAGCTCGAAATAAAAGGAATTGCTGACGGTGATGTTGCAAAGGGAATAAAAGCTTATAACCCAATTTTAGCAGGTCAATTATCTAGAGAAGAATTAGAAAAATGTTCAAATAATTCTGAAGAAAAATTAAGTTTGTTAAAAAAAGTGGATGAAGTTGAAATTAAAGAAAGAAAAAAACCTAAATACACCCCTTTGTCAAAAAGACAAGATAGACCAGACGCAATTTTGTGGTTATGCAAGAACGCTTCTGAATTAACCGATGGACAGATTTCAAAATTAGTAGGAAGCACAAATGGAACTGTTGCACTAATAAGAAAAAGAAGTTACTGGAATTTTTCTAACCTTAAACCTAGGGACCCCGTTATTTTAGCCCTTTGTACTCAGGAAACTTTTCAAAAAAGTCTTGAAAAAGCTAAAAGAAGAGTTGAAAGAGAGAAAAAAGCTAAAATTCGAGAAGAAAAGAAAGCTCAAGCTGCTTCGTTATAGACAATCAACCTTCCAGATGATAACAAACGTGAAATTAACAGGAGGATTTTATTAAAATAGACGTAAAAGACAATAATGTTGAACAGGCAATCAGAGTTTTAAAAAGAAAACTTCAAAAGGAAGGTTTTTTTAAAGTAATGAAAATGAAGAGTACTTATGAAAAGCCATCTGAGAGAAAAAAGCGAGTTCAAACTGAAAATATTAAAAGAATAAAAAAACTCCAAAAATTAAAAAATAGATATTAAAATTTAAAAATAAAAATGAGAGGATCAATGATGCCATCGGGTAAAGTTAAATGGTTTAACTCAAAAAAAGGATATGGATTTATTACTGACGATGAAACAAACAAAGATATTTTCTTACATGTCTCAGCGCTAGAGGACTCAAAATTAAGAGTTTTAAAAGAAGATCAAAAAATTAAATTCGATATAAAAGAAGAAAAAGATAAACTACAAGCAATAAACATTAAAAAGATTTAATTCAACGCGGGGTGGAGCAGTCTGGTAGCTCGTCAGGCTCATAACCTGAAGGTCGTAGGTTCAAATCCTACCCCCGCAACCAAAAAATGACAAACAATATTAGAAATATAACCATCATTGCACATGTAGACCACGGAAAAACAACTTTAATTGATACTTTAATGAAGCAGAGTGGTTCATTCAGAGACAATGAAGTAGTTGAAGAGAGAGTGATGGATTCTGGAGAGTTGGAAAAAGAAAGAGGAATTACAATCTTAGCCAAACCTACATCAATAGATTGGAAAAACTCAAGAGTGAATATTATAGATACTCCAGGTCACAGAGATTTTGCAGCTGAAGTAGAAAGAGTATTACATATGGCTGATGGTGCGTTATTGTTAATAGACTCTGCTGAAGGAGTAATGCCTCAAACAAAATTTGTACTAGCAAAAGCATTAAAACAAGGTTTGCGACCAATAGTTATTATCAACAAATTGGATAAAGCAGATCAAAGAGCAAATGAAGTATTAGACGAAACATTTGATTTATTTGTAAGCTTAGACGCAAATGAGGAGCAATTGGACTTCCCAGTACTTTATGCTAGCGGTCGTTCGGGGTGGGCATCAAAAGAAATTGACGGACCGAGAGAAAATTTACATCCTTTATTAGATTTAATTATAAGTCATGTAAAACCTGCAAAATTAGATAAGACTAAACCTTTTGCGATGTTGTCTACATTATTATATGCCGATAGTTTTTTAGGAAGAAGTCTAGTAGGAAGAATAAATCAAGGAACAGCCAAAGCTAATCAACAAATCAAAGCTATAAATCTTAAGGGTGAAAAAGTTGACGAAGGTAGATTGACTAAAATTTTTAGATATGAGGGAACTAAAAAAGTTCCAATCGAGATAGGAGAAGCTGGAGATATAGTGATCATTGCTGGCTTAGAAAAAGCTAACGTAGCTGATACTATCTGTGATTTAGAAATTAATGAACCAATTAGTGCTACGCCAATTGATCCTCCAACAATGTCTATTACTGTGACAGTAAATAGCTCTCCTTTAGCTGGAACAGAGGGAAAAAAATTAACAAGCACTCAAATCCGTGACAGACTAATATTGGAAGCTGAAAATAATGTGGGAATATCATTTGGTGAGAATGAAAATAAAGATGCTTTTGTTATAAGTGGAAGAGGTGAACTGATGTTAGAAATTTTATTAACCCAAATGAGACGTGAAGGGTTCGAAATGACTGTTAGCCCTCCAAAAGTTTTATTTCAAAAAGATAATAATGGAAAAAAATTGGAACCAATTGAAGAAATTACAGTGGATTTAGATGAAGAATATTCATCAAAAGTAATAGACTCAATGAATAGAAGAAAAGGTAAATTAATAGACCTTAAAGATACTGGCAAAGATAAAAAACGTTTAATTTTCCACGCACCTACTAGAGGTTTAATGGGGTATACAAGTAGATTTTTAACTTTAACTAAAGGCACCGGTGTCATTAATAGATTGTTTCATTCTTTTGGTGAATACACTGGTGACATGGAAGGAAGAAGAAATGGTGCTTTAATATCTATGGAAAAAGGTAAAGCAGTAGCGTTTGCAATTTTTAATTTACAGGCTAGAGGTGAAATGTTTGTAACTCATAATGATCCTGTTTATGAAGGAATGATAGTTGGATTATCATCTAAAAGTGGTGACCTAGAAATTAATGTTATGAAAGGTAAAAAGCTTACTAATATGAGAACTCAAGGAACAGATGAGAATGTAGTATTAACACCTGTAAGAAAAATGGCTATTGCAGAACAATTAAGTATGTTAAATACAGATGAAGCTCTTGAAATTACTCCTAAGTCCTGCAGGCTTAGAAAAGCGATATTAGACCCCCATGAAAGAAAAAGACAATCTAAAGCGTCTTAAAGTTTAAATTTAGATTTTTTACTATCCTTTAAAAATCCTTTAACAGTATCAATTGTCATTGATTGAAAACTTTTGCCAAAAGAATTAATTTGATTTATTATTTTTGGAGGCATTGTAATTATATCGCATTTTAATTGTCTGGCTTGAGTATAATTATAAGGTTCTCTAGTACTGGCCCAAAGTATTTCTACATTTTTATTTTTTTTAGTTAAAGAAATGCTTTTTTTAAATATTGGAAGTGGATCCCTTCCTTTATCTGCCATTCTTCCCGCAAAAATAGATATAATAGACTTTGTTTTTTTATTAAGTATTTTATATATTTTTTTTGTTTGTTCAAAAGAGTAAACAGCGGTTATATTTAATTTAATACCTTTATTACTTAATTGTTTTATAACAGAACCCATAAATAAACCTCTAGAATTAACAACGGGTATTTTTACATAAACATTTTTTCCCCAAGTACTGATTTTATAAGCTTGTTCAAGCATATCTTTGGGGTTGTCTGCAAAAACTTCAAATGAAATTGGTTTTTTATTGCAAATTTTTAATATTTTTAAAGAATATTCTTTATAGTTTTTTGCCCCAGCTAGCCTCATTAAACTCGGATTGGTGGTAAAACCATCAACAGCGAGTTTATTGTTAAAAAACTTTATAGTTTTAAAGTCAGCAATGTCACAAAATATTTTTGTTTTCATTAATCTAAATTTTTTACAATATCTTCTGTCATTTTTTTAGCATCAGCAAATAACATCAAAGTATTATCTCTGTAAAATAACTCATTATCTACTCCTGCATAGCCTGGAGATAAACTTCTTTTAATGAATAGAACTGATTTACATTTTTCAACATCTAAAACTGGCATTCCAAATATCGGGCTTTTTGGATCAGTTTTTGCAATTGGATTAGTTACATCATTAGCCCCAATTACAAAAGCTACATCTGAATTTGCAAAATCATTATTTATGTCTTCAAGCTCAAAAACCTCATCGTAAGGAACATTTGCTTCGGCCAATAGAACATTCATATGCCCTGGCATTCTACCTGCAACTGGGTGAATAGCATATTTAACTTTGATATCATTTTTTTTTAATTTATCGACCATTTCTCTAAGAGCATGCTGAGCTTGTGCCACAGCCATACCATATCCTGGGACTATAATTATTGAAGAAGCATTTTTCATTAAGAAAGCAGCATCTTCTGCGTTACCACTTTTAACTGGTTTCTGATCTTTTTTTTCTTTTAAATCATCTGAAGAATTATCTGCCCCAAAACCTCCAAGTATAACACTCACGAAAGATCTATTCATTGCTTTACACATTATGTATGAAAGAATAGCGCCTGAAGAACCAACTAAAGCACCTGTAATAATTAAAGCTGTATTTTCTAAAGTAAAACCAATTCCTGCTGCCGCCCATCCTGAATAGGAGTTAAGCATAGAAATGACGACTGGCATATCTGCACCACCAATCGGTACTATTAACAAAACACCAACTAAAAAAGAAACCGCTATTAAGGTCCAAAAAATATTATTTGACTGTGTTTTACATAAATAAAATATTAAGATAAAAATTGCTATTCCTAGAATTAAATTTAGAAAATGTTGGCCGCTGAAAGTAATTGGGGAGCCAGACATTATTCCTCTTAGCTTTAAAAAGGCTATTATTGAGCCAGAAAAAGTTATGGCTCCTACGGCCGCGCCTATAGACATTTCTATTAAGCTAGCTAACTTAATATTACCTATGTTTCCAAGATTAAAAGCTTCAGGATTTAAATATGCTGCAATGGCGACAAAAACAGCAGCTAATCCGACGAGACTATGAAATCCAGCTACCAATTCTGGCATAGCAGTCATAGGTATTTTGAAAGCAATAAATGCACCTATTGCACCGCCGATCATTAAAAAAATAATTACATATATTAATGAAATAGAAAAACTTCCAACAGATAAAAAAGTCACAACAATTGCAATAATCATACCTGCAATTCCAAAATAATTACCTTGTCTTGATGTATCCGGAGAAGATAGGCCTCTTAATGCCAGAATGAACAAAATACCAGATATCAAGTAAAAAAGTGCTGTAAGATTAGCTGATATCATTATTTTTTACCTTTTTTTTTATACATTTGAAGCATTCTCTGAGTCACTAAAAAGCCTCCAAAAATATTTACCGCTGCTAAAATAATAGCAATAAATCCAAATGTACTTGATGTGCTAAAAATATTTTCCGATGAGCCTGCTAATGCTGCGATTATTGCGCCAACGATAATTACAGATGAAATAGCATTTGTAACTGACATTAAAGGTGTGTGCAAAGAAGGCGTTACACTCCAAACAACATAGTAACCTATAAAAATTGATAATATAAATATACTCAATCTAAATATAAATGGATCTATTTCCATTATTGTACCTCCTTAATTAAAGTTTTTTTTATAATTTCATCTTCTAAATTAATATTAAAATCTTTTTTTTCTTTGCTAAATAAATTTCTTATAAAACTAAATAGATTTTTTGCATATAGACTTGAAGCTGTTAAAGGAAGTCTGTTCATTAAATTTTTAACTCCAATTATTTTTATGCCATTAACAATATTAATTTTACCAATTTCAGAAAAGGCCGAATTTCCGCCCTGCTCTACAGCTAAGTCGTAAACTATTGAACCTGATTTCATCAATTTAACTAGCTCTTCACTTAAAATTCTTGGAGCAGGTTTGCCTGGTATTAAAGCGGTACAGATTACAATATCATTTTTTTTAAGGGCGTCTTTCATCATCTCAGCTTGTTTTTTTTTAAAATCTTCACTAACTTCTTTTGCATAACCGCCTTTAGTTTCTAAATTTTCAGTTTGATCAACTGTTAAAAATTTTCCTCCTAAACTTTCAACCTGCTCTTTTGATGCGGCTCTCACATCAGTCGCAGAAACTACTGCACCTAATCTTTTAGCAGTTGCGATAGCTTGTAAACCTGCAACACCTGCGCCGATAACCAAAACTTTTGCGGCTGGCACTGTTCCAGCAGCAGTCATCATCATTGGAATAGCTTTTTCAAATTCATATATTGAGTCAACAACTGCTCTATACCCAGATAAATTTGATTGTGATGATAAAACATCCATAGATTGAGCTCGAGATATACGAGGTAATAATTCAAGAGAAAATACATTAATATCTTTTTTTATTATATCTTTAATTTTATTTTTATTTTTTGAGGGATTTAACATTCCTATTAAAATAGTTTTATCTTTTAAATTTGAAATTTCATCCTCTGATGGACAATTTACTTTGGTTAATAAATTACAATTATCCAATACTTCTTTTGAAGAATTTTTAATTTCTACACCTATTGCCTCATATTCTTTATCTGTTATTCCGATATGGGTTGCATAATTATTTTCTAAAATAACTTTTAGACCTAAGTTAATAATATTTTTTGCAGTTTCAGGGGTTATTGAAACTCTTTTTTCTAGCGATAAATTCTCTTTTATTGATCCTACTATCATTTTTGAGATTGTTCTTAAATTAAAGTAATGTTAAAGCAAGTATCACTAAGATCGCGATTACTGCAATTGTGCCCCATAAGACAAATTTAGTAAAACCATTATAAGTCTTATTAAAATCTTTCTCGTCCATTTAATTAACCTTGACGAGCTTTAAATTTAGGGTTTTTTTTATTTATCACGTATAGTTTTCCCCTACGCTTAACTAATTTAGAGTTAAGATCTCTTTTTTTTAATGATTTTAATGAGCTAGCTATTTTCATAATTTTTAAAGCCTGGCAACGACCTACTCTCCCGTATCTTAAGACAAAGTACCATCGGCGCTGAAGAACTTAACTTCCGAGTTCGGAATGGGATCGGGTGTGGCCCCTTCGCAATAATTACCAGGCAACGCTTTATAATATTTTTCATTACCTAAGTAAACCTAAAAAATATGTATATTTTGCTAATCTTTGGTGGGCGCGATAAGAATTGAACTTATGACCTCTACGATGTCAACGTAGCGTTCTACCACTGAACTACGCGCCCGTTACTTATTTTTTTTAGCTATAATCCTAAGAACACTTGGCTTAAAATTCTTATATTTAGCAAATTGATTAGACTGCTTTATGTAAATAATCTTAAATTTTTTTGATAAAGATTTTTTAATTTCCTTAGGGACGATGAATCTTCGGTAATGATCTGAAAAATATTCGTTTCTTCCTACTTTTTTCCCAACTTTAAAGAATTCATCTTTTGTAGTCCTTGTTTCAATAAATAAATACTCCAATTTTTTTTGTTTAAATAATGATTTAAAGAAAAAAGCTTCATTTTTGTGAGTAATTGTGTGAATTGTAAATCTCAAATAAATAGAAAAATTTTTTTTTACTTTTTTATTAAAAAAAATACAAAAATTTTTTTTAAAATATTTCTTTTCAAGATTTTTATTTTGTTTTTTATTTTTTTTAATAACACTTTCAGAAATATCTAATCCAAGAGTGTTGATATTGTTTTTATTAAAAAAGACAGTGTCTCGGCCATTTCCACATCCCGCATCATATACAGTGCCTTTATAAAATTTAAGATATTTTAAGCAAAAAAAAGCAAATTTTGTTGGTTTGTTAATTATCTTTTTTTTTTTATAAAAGTTATTCCAATATTTAATTGTTCTTTTTTTTAAATTCATATGTAAAAAATTATTTTGTACCAGGAATAAGCTCTAAAATATCTTTAATAGAAAAAAGGTTTTTTTCTGCTTCTTTTGCTCTGCTATTCTTTAATATTTTAGAGGCCACATCCATCATTGCAGGATAAGCAGCTCTTAACATATGATTTGCATATATCACTATATTAAAACCATATTTAATAAGATCTTTTTCGGTAACTTGATTATAAGTTGACGGAACACTTACGAGAGGAATATCTTTATAAATTTTCCTAAAAGATTTTGCAAAACTAAATACTTCTTTTGGATTTTTATTTTTACTGTGTATCATAATTCCATCGGCTCCAGCTTCTACGTATGCATTTGCTCTTTTCATAGCATCGTTAAGATTTTTTCCCAGTATAAAACTTTCTATTCTTGCTATTATCATAAAATCTCTACTTGCCTGAGCTTTTTTTCCTATTGAAATTTTTTTTGAAAATATTTTGATGTCTTCTTGTTTTTGACTATTTGTGTTTTCTAATAAAGAATTTTTCTTTAATCCTGTCTTATCCTCCATTATAATAGCTGAAACTCCTGCTCTTTCTATAGTTTTAATTTTCATATCAAAATGCTCAATTTTACCTCCAGTGTCAGCGTCAAAAATCAAAGGTTTGGAAGTTACATCAAATATGTGGTTAATAGATGAGAGTCTTAACGAGTTGTCTACATATTCATTATCTGGTTTTCCCATTGATGTGGAGTCTGTAAGTGAGCTTGACCAAAAACCATCGAAACTTAAGGTCTTTTCATTTTTTTTAATTTCTAAATTTTCAGCAATTAACGCAGAAATAGGATTGTGTGCCTCTAAAAATCTTAAAAAATTTTTTACTTCTAGCAATCTTCTTAGCGCTGATCTTCTTAGATCAGGTGTAACTAGATTTAAATTTTGATATTTGTTTAAAATTGTTGATGAAATATCTTTTGTATAAGGCATCTCAATTAATTTTCCTCCATAAGAAGATAAAACTTTTAATACTTTTTTTCTTACTATTTTGTCATAGCCAAATTTCCAGTCATCTCCATGAAGAACAAAGTTGGGTTTATATTTTTTAATGTTTATTGATTCATCATATTCATGTTGAGGTACAATTTTTTCCACCCCTCTAATATTTGATAAAACTTTTTTTCTTTGGTCATATTTTAAGTAAGGGAGATTCTTAAATCCAACTATAGCCTTATCTGTTAATAGTCCTATAATTATTTTTCCATGTTTTCTTCCTTCTTCAAATAACTTCATATGGCCATGGTGAAGTGTATCTGCTGATAAGCTAATATAAACTGTTTTCATTATTATGATTTATGTTCAAAATTTGAACATTACTACATCTGTTATTGATATAAGTAAAGTTCAAAGTTTAGATTTTATAGTTATAATTTTTGTTTTGTTTTCTCTCATTATTTGGAGGAAAATTAATTCTTTTTTCACTAAAATAAGCTTTTCTGAAATTTCCATCTTTCTTAATATTGTAAGTTAGATAGATTTGAGATCTATTAGATTTACTTACATTTTTTCCAGATCTATGCGGAATATAGCCGTTAAAAAAAACTATATCACCTACATTGAGTTCTATTTTTTTAAATTTTGGTTTTTTAAGTTCAGAAAGTTTTAAAGTTTTAAAAACTTTGCCTTTCAGTTTTCTATGGTTGTGACCTGAAATATCAAATTCCAAACATCCATTTTTTTTATTACTTTTATCAATAGAAATTAATGCTGATATAAAATTTTTAGAGTATTTTTCCCAATCTCCTTGGATGTCTTGATGAAGTTTGTCTTGTCTGCAGCCAGGTGGTTTAAAATTAATTTTTTCTTTGAATAAAACACACTTTTTTCCAACAAGTGATTCTAAAATTTTATTAATTTTTTTACTATCTATTAATTTTTTTAAAATTTTATTTTGATTGTAGAAGTACTCAGCTCTAATTAATATTTTTTTATTTTTATTTATAATATTATTTTCATAATATTTCATTATTCCTATTTTTTTTTTTGGTTTTTTATTCTTGATGAAGATTGTATTTTTTTTAATACTTTTAATTTCTCTTTGAGTATAAAAATTTCTTATTAAATAAATTCCTTTATCTTTGTAATTTTTAATATTTTCTAAACTCATTTTTTTATTCTTTTACTATGAAACAAGGCCTAGTAATAAAAGGAAATTTTTGAATTTTCACTTTTACTTTTATATCTTTAAAATATTTATCCACACCTAATGTGTCTCCATGTGCAAAACCATAATTATCAAGTAAAATTATTCCACCTTTAGAAACTTTTGGATATAAATACTTCAAACTACAATAAGTGCTTTCTACAAAATCAATATCAATATTTAATAAAGATACTTTTAATTCAGGCTTATTTTTTACGTACTTGGGTAAAGTTTTTGTTATATCGCCAGCTATAATATCAAAATTTTTAATGCCGATTTTATTAAATACTGTCGTCATTTGAGTTTTAGATATTGAACTTGGGCCAGCTTTTTTAATCCATTCACTTCTAATTTTTTTATCTTCTTTATATTTAGTGTTAGGAAACTTGTCGCTAAAAACATCGAAACCAATAATTTTTGCAGTATTTTTTGTGCCTAACAAATCTCTCATAATTCCAAATCTAGCCAAAGAAGTTCCCTTAAACACTCCACACTCAACAATCTCTCCAGGGATATTAATGCACTTTTTAAGTATCTCGTAATGACATAATAGTTTTCCCATTCTATCACCGTCCATAGTTAAATGATAATTCGTCTCGTAATCGTACATTTTTTTAAAATCTGGAAGTTTTATTGTCATTATTGTTGATAATTGTTTATAATATTATATTTATAATCAAATTTATAACTTAAAAAAATGGAAAAAAAAGTTAAAAAAAATTGTATTGAATCCTTAAAAAGACCAGGTCCTCCAATTATAATAGCCACTCTTCCAGAAGAAGCAGAAGCCGTATATAATTCTTGTAAAGATAATGGCATAGAAGTTGCAGCATTCTGTGACAACGAACTAAGAAGAGTTGAAGGAGGTTACAAAGGATTAGAAGTTATTCATACTCCAACCCTTACTTCTCGTTTCCCAAAAGCCCGTTTTATAATTGCTTTCTTTAATTTAGAAGAACCAACTGAACAATTATCTTCATTAGGATATGATGAATTTTATTCACCTTTAGAACTATTGGAAAAATATGACTTAAACAAACATAAACATCGAGTTAAACAATCTTATATGGAAACTAAAATTTCCATAAGTAAAAAAAGTCATAGTATGTATTTTGATGAGTCTAAAACTTATCTAAGAAGTTTAGATATTATGATCACTACTAAATGTTCGATGAAATGTAAAAGTTGTGCAAATCTTATGCAGTACTACGTTGATGCAAAAAATACTGATGAAGGAATTCTTTCTGCTGTAGAAAATCTTAGCAATAATGTTGATGCTATATCTGAATTTAGAATTATTGGAGGAGAACCTTTAATGAATAAAAATTGGGCAAAAATTGTTAACGGTGTAATAGCGCAAGATGAAAAACGTGAGCTATTTATTTACACAAATGGCACCATTGCACCAAAAGAGGATGATCTAAAAACTTTTCAAGGAAAAGATGTAAACTTCTATATAACTAATTATGGTAAATTATCAAAAAATCTTGATAGACTAGTCGAAAGTTTAGAAAAATATGACATTAGCTATATGAATAAACCAGCTGATTACTGGGTGGACTGCAGTAATGTGAGGCAGCATAATCGATCACCAAAAGAGAATAAAATAGTATTTAAAGAATGTTGTGCTAAATATTTTTTTACCCTTTTAAATGGTAAACTTTATACCTGTCCATTTATTGCTAATGCAGCAAACTTAAATGCTATACCATTGACAAACGCTGATTATGTAGACTTATCATCAAATACTAGCAACTTAAGAGAAAAAATAAGTAGACTTGTTAATATGAAAAATTTTTTTCCCGCATGTGACTTTTGTGATGGTAGACCATTAGATCCAACAACAGCAAAACAGTATGATGGAAAAGGTTTCATAAAAGCTGCTGAACAAACATCAGAACCAATCTCTTTAAAGAAATATTAATAAATTTTTTAATTAATGACAGATCAGTATGCTATAAGTGTTATTGTTCCTTGCTATAACTCTGAGTCTTTCATTAAAAAATGTATTGCATCATTAATAAATCAAAACTTTACTAAAAGTTTCGAAATTATTATTGTTGATGATGCATCAAGTGATAATACTGTAGAAATTATTAAATCATTTAATCTGAATAATATAAATCTGCATTTATTAAAAAATAATTCTGGTCCTGCAGCAGCAAGAAATATCGGATTAAAAAAAGCTAGTGGTGAGTATGTCTTCTTTTTAGACGCAGATGACTCGATTACAAATAATATACTCTCAAATTTATATGAAATAGCTAAAGATAAAAGTTTTGATATGGTTTTCTGTGATAAAAAATTAATTGAAAAATCTAAAAACCAAAGAGAAAATGACTTTTACTACTCTTCAAATAGATTTTTTAATCAAGCTGAAATTACTGAAGAGTTATTGAATAGATTTATCAATCCATTTTCTTATTCTGGAATTTTTATGCTTTACGGTAAGCTTATTAAACGTTCAATGTTAATTAATAATAATATTATTTTTGAAGAAAAGTTAAGATATTTAGAAGATGAAGTATTCGGCTGGGACTCTCTTGCTTTTGCAAATAATGTAGCTTATATACATAAACAGTTATATTCTTACCATGTTAATCCTAAAGCAAATACAGCTCGTTCAGATGCGTTTCAAAAAGGATACCCAATTTCAAATTTTCAAATAGTTAAAAAACATATCAAAAATAGTCTAATACAAAGAGGATTAAAAATTGAGATAGCTGAACAAACTAGCAATCATGCTTTTGTATACTTTATTATCAATTCTTTGATCTCTTATAGCATGTCTATAATGTTAAAAAAAATTAATGTTAATGAAGGAAAAAAAATATTAAAAAATTTTATTAAAGAACTGCTGTCTGAACCAAAAATTATTGAGGCTTTTAAAAACTATTATCCTTCAAGATATGAAAGTCAATGGATACCAAGAGCTTTTATTTTAAAATCTGTTTTTTTGATTGAGCTTGCTTGTAATCAAAGATGTAGATTTATTTTTAATAAAAATAGAAAGAGCTTAAGTTGATTTGTGTTATACAACTTTAAGTAATTTTTCCTCTAAAACTACTGCTATTCTTTTTTGAGCCTCATAAGTCATTGCACCGATATGAGAAGTAACAACAATATTTTCTAATTTGAAAAGTTTATTCATTTTTTTTTCTTTTTTAAAAACATCAGTTGCAGCAGCAAATATTTTTTTAGTTTTTAATAAATCATAAAGATGTTTCTCATTTATTATTCCACCTCTAGAAATGTTTATAATTATAGAACTTTTTTTTAAATAAACTAAATTTTTTTTATTTAATAAATTTTGTGTTTTAAGAGTTAAAGGCACTGCAACGACTACGAAATCTGATATTTTTAAAAGATGCTTAAGTGAAGTTAAAATTATCTTTTTTTTCATTAAAATTCTTTTTCTTTTTTTATTTATATTTTTCACATTGGCATAAATTTTCATATTAAATTTTTTACCTAGGGATGCTACTTTGTTGCCTATTCTTCCTAAACCTACTATACCAAGATTTTTATTTGAGAGCTCATAACCATACATTTCTTTTTTTTTCCATATATTTTTTCTGAGTAAACGATCACAAAGACTAATTTTTCTAGCAGCGGAATATAATAGACCAAAAGCATGTTCGGCTACTGATGAATTGCTTTGCGAAGGAATGTTAAAATATTTAATTTTTTTTTTTTTTGCTTCATTTATATCTATGTTATCCATACCCACACCTGCTCTTGCAATTATTTTTAGAGATTTAGCTCTGTCAAATAAATACTTATCTAATTTCAAGCCACTTCTTAAGATTATCACATCATAATTTTTGATAATTTTTGACAATTTTTGATAATTTATTTCAGGGAAATAATTTACCGTAATGAATTTTTTTTTTAATGAACTAACAAGGTCTGGATGTACTGGATCAATTATTATTACTTTTTTATCTTTCATTAAAAAATACCCAAATTATCTAAACCCTCATTTAGATCAAAGTTAAGTCTAACATTCATATTTTGAATTGCTGAACCAGCTGCCCCTTTTACTAAATTATCCATAACTGAAATTATTTTTACAATTTTTCTATCTTCATCAAAATCAAGTCCGACAATACAATTGTTCGTTCCAATCACATTGGTTAATTGCGGATATATCATATAATCCTTATCATTTTTCTTTCCTGTTTTTTCAAAATCATTAATCAAAATAAATTTGTTAATTTTTTTATTCTTATAAAAATTTTTATATTCTTTAATTAAAAATTCTCTTGAGATTTTGTCTTTAATATTTTTTTGCAATTCAAGACTGATTTGCATAAAAATTCCTCTACGAAAATTTCCATGAGCTGTATTTAAATCAACCATAGCATTTTTTATATTGAAAAAGTTCTCTAATTTTTCCTCAATTTCAGGAGCATGCCTATGTCCGCTAGCATTATAAGCAAGCATATTTTCCATTACATTTTCATGAGTTATTTCTTTTCTCAAAGATATTCCTGCACCGGTAGTACCATTAATTGCATGTATCTTTATAATTTTTTTAAAATCAATTAGTCTTTTTTTTGTAATTGGCGCTAAACTTAATAACGCACATAATGCATAACAACCAGGGTTTGAAATTAAAGATGCTTTTTTTATTGAATTTATATTAAATTCTGTTGCCCCATATGACGCTGATTTTAATAAATTTTTATTTGAATGTTCTTTTCCATATGCATTAAAATATTTTTTTTCTGATTTAAATCTAAAAGCCCCACTTAAATCGATAACGAGAATTTTTTTTTTTTTGAAAATTTCAGCATATTCGATTGATTGAGTTGCTTTTGTACATAAAAAAACCAAATCAATATTTTTTTTTTTAATCAAAGATTTTACATCAAGAAAATTTAAATTTGAATTAATTAGATTGGGATGAACTCTTTTAAAGGATTGCTCTGTTCGAGATGTTGGAAAGATTTTATCAATATTTTTATGCTTTAATAGTAAACGGCATAATTCACCGCCTGTAAAACCACTTCCACCTATAATTCCAACATTAATTTTTTTTTTATTTTGCATACCTATAAAGATTGTAAATAAATTTTTTCAAAAAGTTTTTCATTTTTAACTTCTATTGGGTCATTTTCTAAATTTCCGGAAATATTTTTTATAAAGATATTAATATCATCTTTTTTAACGTTATATTCACTAAGTCTATTTTTGACTCTAATTTTATCTATAAATTTTTCAATAAAATAGTTTTCTTTTTCTTTTTCTCCAAGATGTTTTTTTAATAACTCTATTTTATTGCTTCTAAATTTATAAACTTCCTGGCTCCAGGTTGGATAAATTGCCGCTAAACCTTTAGCATGAGGTTGATGAATTGACGGAACAGAGCCCATCGCCTGTTGTAATCTATGTGGCAAACAAGTGCTAGCATTTCCAACATTTATACCTCCTAATAACGCTGCATAACTAACTTTACATCTAAGATCTTCATCACTTGGCTTATCTAAAGATTTTGGTAAATTTTCTAAAATTATTTTTAATCCATTAATAGACAACATATCAGTAAAAGAATTAGATTTTTTTGCAAGATAAGACTCGAATAAATGTGTAAAAGCATCAAATCCAGTAGTCGCTGCAACTTCTTTTGGCATAGTCATAGATAAAATTGGGTCTATAATAGCTATAGCAGGAAAGATTTGTTCACCTCTTACTCCTGATTTAAATTTTTTTTTTATATCTGTAATTATAGCTCCCTTCGTAACTTCAGAACCAGTGCCAGCAGTAGTAGGAATAGCAACTAGTGGCAGTGATTTTTTTTGTTTTTGTAGTTCAGTCCCAATGAATGGCTCAATGTTTTCTAAATCATATGCAACAGAAATTGCCTTAGCCCCGTCAATCGCACTCCCGCCCCCTAGCGCTATAATAAAATCTATTTTTTCTTTTTTACAAATTACGGCTCCAAGATTTACTTCAGAAGACTTTGCATCATTAGAGATATTATCAAAAATAAAAGTTTTAATTGCAAATTCTTCCAGTATTTTTTTTGTTTTATCAAGATAGCCATATTTTTTCATTGAAGTTTTGCCTGTAACTAACAAGCAATTTTTACCTAAATGATTTACAATTTTTCCAATTTCTTGAAATTTATTAAGTCCAAAAATAATTTTTGTTGGAGTATGAAATGTAAAGTTCATTTTATTAATTTTTTCCTCTACTTAATTTTGACATTACTTCAAGTTTATTAAATGCTAAATAAAATAATGAAGCACCGCCTCCAGATGAAATATTGGAATTTTTTTTTATTTTTAGGTCATTGGCGCTATCTCCACCAAGAATTAATAATTTTTTATTCATAGGTTTAAAATATTTAGAAATTGAGCGTGTTGGTTCATAAACTTTTTTCTCTATAAGCGATGGGGTGCCTGACAATAATATTTTATCATTATATTTACTCTTTAAAATTAGTTTTTTTAATTTATTAGAAATAATAAAACCACAAATTATATCATTTTTACTGACATCATTTAAAGAGCAAACCTTTCTTTTTTTTGAAAAGATGTTGATTGTAATTATTTTAACAGGAAGAATTACTTTTGCTAAGTACAATTTTAAAAAATTTTTAACTATAAGAAGAGTTTTATTCCTAAAATATCTTGAAGAACCAATTGAATATCCAAGTTGTTTAAGAATCGTATTTAGAACAAGTCCAGATGGAACTACGTATTTAAAGTTCTTGGCTAAATTAGATAAACCTATTTCAACTTTTTCTTTTTTTACACCTCCAAGAAAAATAATATATTTTCTGTTTGAAAATTTTTTCCATTCACTTAGTTTTTTTAATTCATTAAATATACCATTAGATAAAAATCCTTTTGTATAATTTAAAATAGCATTATTTGATGAATTTTTTCTGTGTGCCTTTGAAAATCCACCAATTACAATTTTATTTCCTAAAACAGAATATAGTTTAGCCAATCTATTTGAATTTTTTTGTTCTCCAGGCAAGAGTCTTGTATTTCCTAAAATAATTATTGACTTTGGTTTAATTTTTTTTTTTAAAGTAAGTAAATTTTTTTTATTTATTTTCCCGGAGTAATAATCAATTTTTACATTTAGTTTTTTTTTTAATATTTTAACAAGATAGAATAAATGTTTTGATGTTTTTTTTTGATAATCCCCTTGATGAGTAAGTAAAAATACTTTGCACTGCTTACCCATTAATTTCTTTAAATCCATAATTTCCTCATCAACTCGAGAAAAATTAGTAGAATTTTTATCAATATTAAAACCAGCTGAATATATCCAAATTTCTTTTTTATTTATTTTTTTATTACTTAAAATAATTTTTTTTTGATTAAACATAAACATTTCTTCTTTTCAAAATTTTTAAAACTTTTTTGTAATCTTTAATTGTATCAATTTCTAATCTATTTTTTTTTAATGGTGATATTTGAAAAGGTACATTTTTAAAAAGTAAATTATAGGCATTTTCATAATAAGAATTTTGATTTCCTATCCTTAAAATTCTTTTTAATTCTCTAAAAAATATTTTTTTTGCACTTTTTGATATTTTAATAACACCCGCTGATGCAAATTTATCTGAAAAATTTAAATTTTTTTTTTTAATCCAGATACTATCAATAATTTTTTTTTTATTAAGATTCAATATAATATCATCAGAGTCATATTTATTCTTTGGATTAGTCATTACTAAATTTTTTCTTTTATCTTTTATAAATTTTTTTAATGAATTTGTTGGCAAAATAATATCTGCATCTAATAAAATGAAATTTTTGCTAATTAATTTATCACAAATCAGAGCTGAAAAAAAATTACCTTTTTTTCTGAATTCTTTATTATATATAAAATTAATTTTTTTTTTACTATTAGATAAATAATTTTCTATTAGTTCTTTTTTATATCCAACAATAATATAAATTTTTTTAATTTCCTTTAATTCGAGTAATATTTTATCAATAATTGTAAGTTTATTTGTTAAATTTAACAAACACTTTGGTTTTTTTTTCCCAAAAGCTCCTAATCTTCTACCAACGCCAGATGCAAGTATTATTGCTTCCATTAAAAGAATTTTTTTTCGATATTTTCTAGAATACCGTTCTCTATTAAATTTAAGCCTTTTATGAGATTTTTTTTAGAAATTACCAGGGGTGGACAGATGTAAAGCATATTATACCTCCCATAACAAAATAATTTCTTCTTCCATAAATAATTTAATAACATTTTCATTTCTGGAACTTCTTTAAAATAATTATTATAAGTCCAGTTTATTAATCTTTTTCCTTTTTTATCTTTTATAAATTCAATTGCATAGAAAAGTCCTTTACCTCTATAATCGCCAACACAATTAAATTTTTTTTGAAATGTCTTCAATTTTTTATCTATTACATTTCCTAAATACTCTGCCTTTTTTATTAAATTTTGACTTTTATAAATTTTAATCGACTCAATTGCTGCAGCACATGAAATAGGATGCGCATAATTTGTTAATCCAGTAGGAAAATACTCTTTATCATAAAATTTTGAAATTTTTTTTGATATTAATGTTGCTCCTAAAGGCATAATTCCACCGGTAATACCCTTAGCTAAGGTTACAATATCAGGTTTTGCTGCCCAATGATTTGCACCAAACCATTTCCCTGTTCTGCCAAAGCCCGTCATAATTTCATCAAAAATTAGTAAAACCATATGTTTGTTACAAATTTTTCTTATTTTTTCATAATAGCCTTTAGGCGGAACAATTCTTCCAGCCGATCCGGTGATCGGCTCTAAGATAATTGCAGCTATTGATTTATTTTTCTTAAAAATTTTTTCTATTGTTTCTGGTTTTGAGATTTTACAATTTGGATATGTCTTGCCGGTTGGACATAAATAAACAATCGGATCTGTAAAAAAAATACTGTCTTTAGTTGTTGCGTTAATCATTTGTCTTCTAGCATCGCCGCTAAAAGAGGCTGTATATTTTGTTGCTCCATGATATGAAGTTATTTTTCTGGCTAAAATTTTTCTTTTTTTTGTATACTGCTTTGCAATAATGCAGGCTATTTCGTTAGCTCTTGCTCCACTATCTGAAAAAAAAACTTTACCCATTTGCCCTGGATAAATGTCAATAATCATTTTTGCCAACTTTTCTCTATTTTCATTTTCAAATTTTGGTCCAATAAAGCTTAATTTCTTCGTTTGTTTAATTATTGCTTTTATAATTCTTGGATGTTGAAAACCTAAATTAATATTAACAAGTTGAGAACAAAAATCTAAATATTTTTCTTTTTTTATCCAAAAAAAACTTCCAAGAGTTTTATCAACTTTTTTTAAATTATTTTTTTTTTGGATACTCCAAGGTATTATGTTGTATTGTTTTTTCATAAATAAATATTCAATTAATTAAAAATTATTTTTTTTTGTATCTTGTGTTTTTATTAGCACTATCTGTAAAAAAATCATCCTTTTTTATTAATAATATTGCCCCCAGAAAAATAATCAGTCCTCTTAAAACAAAAATATAGAAAAAATAATTTGAAAAAATAACTCTTCCTTGATTGAGTTCAATTAACATAATCAATAAAATCAAATCAACTGTTTTTGCCTGGTAATTATATCCATTTTTAATTAAATTTTTGACAAAATCTATTATGTTATTTGATGTTTGCCTTTTCTTCCTCAAAAATTTTTTACTAATGTAAGCAGAACTCTGCTGTTTTTTGCTGCCAATATAAAGTAAAATATAATTTTTTAAATTTAAAGTCTTTAAGAATACAATAAGCAAAGTTAAATAAATAAAATTTAAATTTTGCGTCATATTGAACAAATAAAGTCCAAATCCAATAATAAAACTATACTCTCCTACTAACCCTCCCCAACTGTCTAGCGCAGCACCAAAATTAGAAGGCTTATATTTTACTCTAGCTAAAAGACCGTCAGAACCATCAATCACAACTTTAAAAAAAATAATTAGTATTCCCACAATTATAAAATAGTAATTATTTATCGAAAGAAAAATACCTCCAACAATACCTGCAATTGCGTATAAATAACTAATGTGATTGGGTTTTATATTTGTATTTTGAATTAGGTAGACAATCAGGCTAGCTAACTCTATGTAAAGTCTTACTTTTAAACATGTGTATGGAGAGTGCAACCAATTGTTCATATCAAAGTTGTGTTGCTCTGATTTAAGAACTTTTTTTTCAGTTTTGTAACTAAATTTTCTTATATCCTGATATTTCATTTTTAAATAAATCTAAATTTGTAATAAATTAATCTAATAATTAATTTTATCTTATTTAAAAATAAAATTATTTTTTTTTTAAAATTTAGATTAAAATATTTATTAACATAATCAAGACTAATTAGATCATCTCTAGTAACCATCATTCTATTTTTTGTCGAATGTGTGATGCTATTACGTAAATATCTGATTTTACCTAAAAATTTTGGAATTATAAAAATATCTGTATGACGTAAAAATTTTAAATATAGCTCAACATCTATTGCATATTTAAAATTTAAAGGAAAAACCCTCTTTTTTTTGGCATAATTTTTGCAATACATTACAGTTGAATGTGGAATAAAATTAAAAAATAAAAGAGTTTCTCTAATTTTTTCTTTCTGAGTTGGACCTTTCATTTCTCTCATTTTTTTTGAATTTTTATCAATTAAATAAGCCCAAGATGCTACAATTCTTGCTTCTTTATTTTTTTTAAAGAAACTTATTTGTTCCTTAAATCTATTTTTTGCAGCAATATCATCTGAGTCTAAAACAGCGATATAGTAACCTTTACATTTTGAAATACCGTAATTGTAGGCAGCAACTCTTCCTATATTTTTTTTTAAAGTAATAACTTTAAATCTTTTATCATGACAATTTTTTTTTAAAATTTTTGATGTTTTATCAATTGAACCATCATCAACTATTACAGCTTCCCAGTTTTTGTATGTTTGATTTTTTAAACTTTCCAGACATTTAATTATATATTTTTCATTATTATAAACTGTTATTAAAGCACTTATTTTTTTATTTTTTAAACTAAAATTATTCATAATAAGTATTAACATTTTTCATTTTCCACCATGTAAAGTTTTTAATTGGTTTTTTCCAATTTTCACCATAAACGCACTCTAAATATTCTTCGGCTAAGGCTGGTATTCTTAGCTTTAAACCATAAAAATCTATTTCTTTAAAATTCTTTAGCAATTCAATTGGCTGCATATATCCGGCTGTTTTATAAAATATTCCAATTTTTACTAATTTTATTTTTAATTTTTTCATAAGAGGTTTTAAAAACTTAAGATTTTTTATAATAATTTTGTATTTACCATTGTAAACTTCAACAAGTGATAGAGCATCTATCAAACTCATCAGTTTATTTCTTGGAAAGCCATATTTATTACAAGCTACAATTTGGTTATTTTTCAACTTCTGTTTTTGATAAAAATTTATATCTACTCTTCTTCCGCCTAGTTTGTCGAAGGATAACTGATCAAATTTCTCTCCAAATGTAAGGTCGTCTTTAAATATAAAATTATTTTTTTTTAATATGTTAACAATTTTTTCTTTTTCTATTTCTTCAGGCCATAAACAAATATCTATGTCATGATCCCATTCGATTAGTTTTCCATCCCTAATAATGCCAAGTAAAGTTCCTTGACCAATCCAATACGTAATCTGATTTTCTTTTAAAATATTTATAATACTAACCAAATTATTATCTAAGAGTTTAGTGTTGCTCATAAATTTATTTATCCTTAAATTTTTGAAAGTTTCCCTCATCAATTATTTTACCATCATCTAAGTGATAAATTTTATCACAATATTTTAGCGTGTTCATTCTATGCGATATTGAGAAAATGGTTATATTTTTTAAATTATTTATTTCTTTTAATATTTCATTTTCAGTAAAAGTATCAAGAGCACTGGTCGCTTCATCAAATAATAATATTTTCGGATCGTTAAGTAATGCTCTTGCAATACCTATTCTTTGAATTTCTCCTCCTGAAAGATTTGTTCCTTTTTCATTTAAGTTATGATTAATCCCAAGTTTAAATCTTGAAATTAATGGCATCAAATTTGAGACTCTAATGGTTTCCAAAATTTTTTCATCTTTGACTAAATTTTCATCTATACCGAAGAGAATATTATTTTTAATAGTGTCATTTAAGATAAATATATTTTGAGGTATAAGTCCGATTAATTTCTTCCAATTAATTAAATTATTATTAATTATTTTACTATCTACTAATAATTTAGTATTTTCTGAACTAATTAAACCTGTTAAAATATTAAGTATTGTACTTTTTCCAGATCCACTTTTTCCTATAAGGCCAATTTTTTGATTTTTGGGTATTTTTATCTTTATATTTTGTAAATTAAATTTTTCATTATTATTGTGTTTATATTTAGATACTAATAATTCAATGGAATCATTAATCGCAATTCTTTCATTTGTACTATCTTCTTTTTTTTCGAAATAGTTCTTATTTATATCGTCATAAATAACTTGCACTGAAGAATTTGTGTATTTTATATTTTGAAGAGAGGTAAATATTTTATAAATAGATGGCAATATTCTTAAACTAGCTGCAAATAAAATAGCAATAAATTTTGTAATTTCATTATTACTTTGTCCGGTATTAAGCAAATAAAGGAATATGATTGCAATTAAAAAAATAACAAAAATTTCAAAAATAATTCGAGGTAATTGACTTAAAAAATTAAATCTAATTGATATATAAGCTAAAAAACTATTTTGTTTTTTAAATTTATTAATAAAATAATTTTTTCTTCCAAAAATATTAATTTCTTTAATGGAAGATAACCCTTCATACATAAATCTCATTTGTTTTTCGCGGGAAAATTGTCTTTTAAGCCCTAGATTTCCCATAAATTTCTTAATTAAATGAAAATAAATTAAGCCAAAAATTAGAGATGATAATGATAAAATTATTGTAGCTATTGGATTTAAAATCAATAAAAATGTTATTATTCCTAATAAAATAAAAATTTCTAAAATAACGAAAATAAAAGAATTTAAATTAAGATTTAATTGGTCTAGCTCAGATATTAAATTTCTAGATAATTCAGATGAATTTTTTTGCATAATGTATTTAAAGTCCGTACTAAGATATTGAAAAAATAGTTTATCTGAAACATCTTTAATAAATTTAAAAACGAAATTATTAGTTTTCCAAGCAACAAAAATTAAAAAAAAGGATTTAATAATTAAAAAAAAAACAAAAATGACAATTAAAACTAATAAAGTATTTTTTACTTGAAAGTTAAATGCGTTAAATAGATTAAGCAAAATACCATTAAAGAATGAGTCGTTTGTGCCTAAAAAAGTATTAATAATTGGAAGTATAATAGCGAGATTTAAAATTTCTGCACAAGACGCTATAAAACTCAAAAAAATTAGGACACTAATTTTTTTTTTTTGATTGTAATCAAATAGTTTTAAAATATTCATACATCTTTTTTGTTTAAATTAATTTTTTTTAGAATAATGCTTGCCATAATTTTGTAATTAGAGACTCCTTTTATTTTATCAGATGTAAGGTATTCATATTTATAATTATCAAATATATTTTTATTGACTTTTACTTTATTAAATTTGAATTTTTTATAATTATTACTTTTTGATATATTTACTGTTTGACATCCTGTTTTTTTGGCTAGTTGTAAACAGAGACCATATTGTCTAAGGTCTTTTTTTACTTCATTTGAATATGTGTAAAAGTAAGGTGTAGAGGATGCTATTGCATAATTAATAGCTGTAGAATGTGCATTATAAGATAATACAAATTTACTAATTGGAATAATTTTTGTTGAAGCATTAATTGATCTATCAAAAAAACGGCCGTGTTTTTCATTAAAATATGGATTTGTTTGATTTCTATTTTTTGGGTGAGGTACCACTATCACTTTAACTTTATATTTCTTCTCGATAAAGTTAAGAAAATTATTTAGAATTAAGTACCAATCTTTAAGATTAAAATTTAATTTTTTTCCAATCATAGTCCAATCATCAGAGAAATATGGACCAGCCGTATCAATATAAGTAACAATATTTTTTTTCTTTATATTTTTTTTTATATTTAAATAATTTGAATAATCTCTCGCATGAAAATCTACTATTGTTTTTTTTTTTGACCTTAAAACAACATAATCACTAAAAGATCCTGATTGTAAAATAAAAAGATGTTTAAAAATTATTAGTGAGTTTAAAAAAGTCACTAAATAAATTTTAGAATAATAATATACTAAAAATGGATTTGTAAAAATTTTTTTATATTTATAAATATAAGATTTTAAATTTTGTTTTATAGGAGGATCGTAAACTTGCGGCGATGGCGACACTATTATAGGGAGATTTGATTGTTTTAGATAAAAATTAATTATAATAGAGTTAAAACCATAACGACTAACGTTGTTGAAAATTGTTAAATCATATTTTCTATTTAAATATTTAAATGATTTAAGCCAATGTGAGATTGAATCAAACTTATAGTAATTTTTTTTATTTATTTCGCCTAAGAAGACAGAGTCTAATCTTTTACTCAAAATATCGGAGAGGTCATGAATAATAATTTTTAAGTTATACTTGCTTTCAAGTTTATCGAATTCATATTTGTACTTATCAATTTTAGTAAATCTATAAGATGAGATATATAAAAGAGCCTTTTTTTTCATAGTATTTTATTAAATGTTCAAAACTTGAACACAATAGCGTTCAATGATTGAACAGTAAAGGTATTATTAATGAGGTAAATCAATGATAAGTTGATCTTATTACACCAAAGAATTTATGAATTTACTCAATTTATTCCCTAAATCACTCCTTTGAAAAATTATTTCTATACCATTGATTTTTTTATTAGATGTTACAAAAAAACTATAGATGGAGTTTTGAAAAAAGTGATTTTTTTTTAAAATGAAAGCATTGGCTTTTACTAAATATTTTTTATTTTGATAATAAATTTTAATATTTGAATTTTTATCACTCAATATTTTTATATTTAAAATAAGGAAAGGGAAATTATTAAGAGAAAAAGAATTATTGTTAACTTTTATAATTGTTTTAAAATTAACTCTTTGAATATTTTTGCATGAACTAAATTTATTTAAAATTATAATTTAATTATTTTTAATTTTATTAAATTTAAATAATATTGCATAATGTTTGCAGTTCCCGTAACCATAAATATTTAAAAGTTTGTATATATTCATCTGTTCAAATATATGCGCATCATATCTAAAGGAATGATCTTTAGATTTCATATTTTTATTTATAAATAAAACTATTTTTTTTATATTATGTTTTGTCGGTTTTACTTTTTTTAATTTTTTACTTATCTTTTATTAAAGTAATAAAAAATTTTATGTTTATTTTTTTTTAACATATAAGTCATTCCAAATATGTCTGACTCGGATTTAAACCAAACCGGTTTATGATCAACGATCTTAAAATTTTTTTTGGGTAAAATTTTCCAATTAAATTTAGTATAATATGAGATCATTTTTTTACTGCAAATAAGGAAAGAATGCTTTTTAAGTTTTTTAATTATATTATTATTAAAACTAATTAATTTTTTTGAAAGTCCTTTTCCAGAAAAATTTTTTTGTAAAAGATAAGAATCAAAATAATAATAGTTGAAATATTTTTTTTTTTGGCAAGCTTGTCTTTTTCTTAAAAGTGTATACCCAATTAGTTTTTTTTTAAAAAATAACATATTATTAATATCAAGTGGTTCTACTTTTTTTTTAAACCATTGAATTTGTTTTTTTAGTGTCCATTTCCAGTGTGAATTTTTCAACTTACAAATTGAAATTATTTCTTTTTTATTGAGTCTTTTTGTTCTTTTAGAAATTAATGATATGTTTTTTGTCACTTATTTTCTTTTCCAACGGATTGTTTTAAAACCCAGTCACCCTTGTTATTTTTGTAAAATAAATCTCTATTGGTCCAACTATCTGAAATTTTTTTATACTCTTCTTCAGTAATCCCTAGATAGTTTAAAAATTCCTTATAATATAATTTCGGAAACTCAGAATCATATTTTTCTACAAGTCTTGTAGCTTCTGTTCGTGATAAATGACCTTCTCTTATTTCATGTGCAGCATCTGAAGTGCACCTTCCTAGACCAAATTTTAAATACATAAAATGATAATGAAAACCATCAGTCCTATCATCCAAGGAAGCGTATTTTGAGTAAGTGGACTCAGATCTTCCATCTGGATTAGGTTTAAATCCTGTGTTTTGAGATGCATAATAAAAATGTTCTTGCGGATCCCAAAAATTATAATGACTCCAGAACTTACGGGTAACTTTATATTTAATGAATTCTTTAGGCGACAGCGATTCATAAAAATGAAGATCTTTTTTTGTGTAACCTTTCTTTAACCACTTCTGCACTGGGAAACTTGAAAACCAATATTTTTCTTGTTCTTTTAAATCAAAAGTATCTTCGCCAGTTTCATTTGAACCACCATATTGTTCTTCACCATTTTCTCCGTCCATTACCAAATTAATTCCATGTTGAATAGCTACTCTTGCAGGAAAATTTACCAATCCATAAATAAATGGCTGAAATGGTTCGCCTATTTCAATTAAAGAGTCTCGCATAAGACGTCTATTTACTAAGCTATCTGGTGAACCAAGGATATTCGGAAGTCCAGCTTTTATTAGGCCCTGAAAATTTTCCCAACCAATTTTTGTATAAATATTTGGCGACCAGGTAACTGTTAGTGGGTTCATCCCCCATTCGTATTTTAATTTATGAGCTACTACTGCGCTATCTTTTCCACCACTAGATGGAACAACAACATCGTACTCTCCAGTATTTCTTCTATATTTGGACAGCATTTTATCTAATTTTTTTTTTCTTTCACTCCAGTCTATATTTTTATTTCTTTCTTGAGTATTGCATGCATTACAAACTCCGTTTTTATCAAACACAATTCGTGGTCTTTGATTGGATACAACACATTTTTTGCAAAAAAAAACTTTTGAAGGCAAGTTGTACAGCTTTTTAATATTATGTTTTTTAATATTTTTTAAATAATTTTTTTGATTTTTCATATAATTAGATTTTACTAAATTTACTTAATAAATCTAAACCTTTTTTTCCACTTTTTTCTGGATGAAACTGCATACCGTAAATATTTTTACTCTGAACAGAGGCACATATTAATTTTTTTCCAAAACTAAAGTATGATGATACAATAGAATTATCCTTAGGTGCAACAAAAAAAGAGTGTGTAAAAAAACAATGTAAATTTTTTTTATGGTTAATAATATTTTTTTGTTTGAATGCACTATTATTTTTTAATAACATCCATCCAGTATTAGGCACTAGATATTTATTTTTCTTATCCTCTTCTGTGAGATTTTTTACCTCACCTTTTAGAATTCCAAGTCCTTCTGTTTCTTTAAATTCATAACTTTTATCAAATAAAATTTGCATTCCTAAACAAATTCCCAAAAAAGGTTTGCCATTTTGTATGTGTTGCTTAATTGCTAAATCTAATTGTTTTTTTTTTAAATAATCTTTGACTACCGGAAAGGAGCCCACACCTGGTAATACAAGTTTATCACAATTTATTATTTTTTTTTTATCATTAGTAATAAAGGTTGAGTATCCTAAGTGCTTAAAGGCAGCATCGATACTCTTTAAATTACTTGTGCCATAATCGATAATTGTTATTTTTTTCATAATCTAATATCTGGAAAATATTTTTTTAATTTTTTTTTAATTTTTTCAATTGAAGTGTTTTCAAACTTATTCGAAAATATTTTATTTTTTGATAAAATATAATTGGTATTACCTTCTTTTTTATTTTCAAATTTAAATTTTGCTGATTGTATCAAAGAGTAATGAAGAATTGATGAAATTGCTACTCCTGAAATCTTCTTTAGTTTAAGGACTTGATGTAAGTGATTGATGGTTCCCGCCCCACCATGAAAAATGAATGGAACTGAAATTTTATCATATACTAAATTTAGTAATTCTATATCAAAACCTTCTCCTGTTCCCTCTTTAAGAATAGATGTTAAAATTATTTCTCCAACGCCTCTTGACTGAACTTCTTCAACCCAATCTCTGGCCTGCCATATGGAAGTTTCTCTTCCATAGTCATAAAAACAATAATATTTGTTATCACTTTTTTTATTAGCTTCAATCGAAATAGAAATTGTTGATGAACCAAAATTTTTTACTGCTTCATTTAAAAATTTAGGATTTTTTATAGCAGCAGAATTTATAAAAACTTTATCAGCTCCATTTTTAAGATTAAGCTCAATATCCTTAAGTGTTTTAATGCCTCCTCCTACTGCAATCGGAATAAAAATATTAGATGAAGCTTTATTAATTAATTTCAAAATATATTGTTTATCATACAAACTTGCCACACAATCGTGGTATATAATTTCATCAGCACCAGCGTTATAATAATCTTTAAAAAAAAAATCTGGATTTCCAAGCACCCTAAGCCCTTCGAGATTAATTCCTTTTACTAGATTTGGACCTTTTATATCAAGTCTTGCTATAATTCTTTTAAGGGGCATTAAATATTAAATCCATATCAGAAAATTTGCTATTATCAAATTTTTTAATTAAAAGCTATTTATATGAATTTGTTGGTAGTTTGTTTATTTAAAATTACATGATATTCAAAATTAAAAATACATTTTTTATAAAGTAAAAATCTGTCTATATAAAATACATAAAAATGAAAAATAAATATTTTTACAAATCAAATAAATTTTATCACGGAATAATGTTTCATAGTTTTTATGATAATCTTAATTACAAAAAAGGAGATGGCGCCATATCAAAAAAACAGTTTATAGATTTAATCAATTTTATAGGAAAAAAAAATATATTGAATGGTGATATATTTATAAAAAAAATAATTAATAAAAGTATAAAAAAAAGACAAGTATGCCTTACATTCGATGATAGCATAAAAAGTCAGATAAAGATTGCACTACCAATTTTGCAAAAATTTAAAATAAAAGCAATTTTTTTTATTCATACATCTATTTTTGAAGAGAATGATAATAATTTGGAACTTTTTAAGTATTTTAGATTAAACTATCCTGGTGGGAAAAAAAAATATTATAATGATTTTATCAAACTGGTAAATAAATTCAAAGATATTAATAATTTTTTATCTATTCATAAATACGAGATAAAAAAGAAAAAAAAATTATTTCCATTTTATTCACCTAATGACATTAAATTTAGACTAATTAGAGATCAGTTCTTAAATCCATCAACTTATAAACGTTTAAATTTAGAATTAATGAAAAAGAAAAATTTTAGTAAAAAAAAAATAGTTAAAAATTTATTTTTCAGTAAAAATGATTTAGAAAAAATAATTAATGAAGGGCATATCATTGGTTTACATTCACACAATCACCCCACTTTTATTCAAGATTTAAAATATAATGATCAAAAAAGAGAATATAAAAAAAATTTAACATCATTAAAAAAATTATTTCCCAAAATCAAAAAAATTAATTGTATGGCTCATCCTTGTGGTAGTTATAATGCTATAACTTTAAACATATTAGATAGATTAAAAATAAAAGTGGGATTTAAACAAATTATGAAAATAGAAAGAGAAAAAAAAATGAAAAAAATCAATAATTCTAATTTGGAAATAGCTAGAGAAGATGCGGTTAATATTATCAATAGAATGAAAGTATGAAAATAACTTTATTCACTTCCAATAAAAATAGGCACAATTATTTGATCAATTTACTATCTAAAATTTCAGATGAGTTGTTTGTTATTCAAGAGTGTGGAACTATTTTTCCCGGCATAATTCCTGGAAACTACCCTAAGTCAAAAAGTGTTAAAGAATACTTTGAGAAAGTTAATGAAGCTCAATTTAAACTTTTTGGTAATACTTGTGTTGAAAAAAATTCTAAAAATATAAAAATATTACCTATGATTTTTGGAGATTTAAATAATTGTTCGTTACAATTTTTATCTGATTTTTTAAAAAGTGATATTTATATTGTATTTGGAAGTAGCTACATTAAAGGTGCTCTTATAAATTATCTTATAAAAAAAAAATCAATTAATATTCACATGGGTGTTTCCCCTTTCTACAGGGGGACAGATTGTAATTTTTGGGCCTTGTATGATAATAATCCTCATTTGGTTGGAGCAACAATACATATGTTGTCAAAAGGTTTAGATAGTGGGCCTATACTTTACCACGCAATGTCAGATGTGAACGTTGATCCCTATGAATATACAATGTCTACTGTTAAATCAGCATTTTATTCAATCATTCATAAAATTAAAGATAAATCTATATTTAAAATCAAGCCTTTGGAGCAAGATAAATCTAAAGAAATTAGATATTCAAAAAGAACAGATTTTAACGAACAGGTAATAAAAGATTATTTTAGTAAAGAAATTAATTTAAAAAAAATAATGCATAATAGTTTAATTTTAAAAGATCCTTATTTTCTAAAAGAATAAATTTTAAAATAAGCTATACTTTATGAGTTTTTTCTGCAATTTCAAATTCTTCTTTATAGTCAATATCTGAATATTTGTGCTCTATAATATAAGGAATAGTCGTACTTTTAATAAATTTTTTATCTTTTAAGAATTTTTTTACATTAGAAATGTAAACATCTCCGCTTGGAATAAAATAATTGCCTTTGAGAGAAGATTTTTTTTTAGGTTTAATTTTTTTTAATCTAGTTTTTTCTATTTTATAAATATTTAAATAATTTTCTTTAACTTTACAAAAGCTAACACATGTTGCTTTGTTTTTTTTTAAAATTAATTTAATTGAGGCATCAATTGTTTTTACAGTCCTTAATGGTGATGTGGGTTGAAGTAAAATAAAATAGTCAAAATTTAGGAGCGAATTATTTTTAATTTCTTCTGTAATCACGTCCTCTATTTTACTATTTTTTAAGGATAGCTTTTTTTTTCTTTTAGATAAAATAATATCTTTATATTTGGAACAAAGATTTAATATTTTAATTGAGTCGCTAGAAACTAAAACTTTATCAATGTATTTACTTTTAATGGCTGTCTCGACTGTCCATTGAATTAATGGACGGCCATTAAATTTTTTAAAATTTTTATTTTTTAACCTGGTGCTATTTTTTCTAGCAGGGATAATAGCGATAATTTTTTTTTTCACTCTATTGCTCTCTAGCGAAATCTATGGATTGCCCTAAGTCTACCCATGCATTATTATGAATTGGATATATGTTAATTTTTAGTTTTTTTCTCAATGCTCTTTTAATTAAGTTTACAAAACTTAAATTTTCATTTTTTTTTATAAGTTTAAATACTTTACCGCTTACTGCATATAAACCAGCATTAGCTAAATAATTTTTTTCTGGTTTTTCAATGATGTTTTTTAATTTGTTATTTTTTATTTTACACACACCATAAGGTATTCTATCATTTTGTATTGAAGTAACTAGTGTAATATCAGATTTAGTTTGATTATGATAATTCATCAGGTCATCAAAATCTATATCAATTACTACATCACAATTAGATACAATAAAATTTTTTTTATTATTTAACTTATAAAGAACTCCAGCTGTTCCTAGAGGTTTTTTTTCTTCCAGATATGAGATTTTATAGTCTGGTCTTAGTTCTTTAAAAAATGATTTAATCAATATATTTTTGTAATTAATAGAAATAATAAATTTTTTAATATTATATTTTAAAAAATTATTGATAACATTCTCAATAATAGTTTTATTTTTATAGGGTAACAGTGGTTTAGGCAAAATATTAGTATACGGTTTTAGTCTTGTTCCTAATCCTCCAGCCATTATTACGAATTCGTATTTTTTAAAGTTTTTTTTTAATACTCTTTGCTTTTTAAGTGTGCTGGATAAGTAATCGACTACTTTATTATTTTTATCAACTAAGGGGATTAGGTTTATATCTAAAGTTTTAAATTTTTCTTTTACGTTAACTTTGTGAGCCTGATCTTTTTTTAAATAAAAGCAATTTTTTTTATAATATTTGCTAATTTTATAATTTAACTTTGCATTTTTTAAAATTGCACGTCTAATATCACCATCATTTATGGTTCCCAATAAAATATTTTGTTTATTTACAACTACTAAACACTTCAACTGATTTTTTTGTATTTTTTCTAACGTTTCTAAAATAGAGCAATCTTTTTTTATAAGTATGTTTTTCATAAGATTTAATTTATTGAAAACTTTTTATTTAATAGTTTATGCTTATTTTTTAGATTTTTACTAATAATATTTAATATTTTTCGTGAGGTAAATCCATTTCCAAAATAAAGTTTCATTTTGCTTATTTTTTTTTTAAAATTTTCGGAGTTTGCTTTAATAATTGATTTTTTAATATTTAAAATTGTGCAACCAGACTGAATAATAGAGTCATGTAAAAAACGTCCTTTTTGCCTAAAGCCAATATTGATTGTTGGTATTTTGAAATAAGGAACTTCTATAATACCACTTGATGAATTTCCGATAACAAATTTTGAACTTTTTAATTCTTGAAAATAATTTTCTCCACCTAATGATTCAATAAATTTAAATTTTTTATTTTTTTTTATTATTTTTTTAATATAGTGGATATATTCTAAAGATTTTTTTTCATGTCCGGGCGATGTAATAAGTACATTATAATCAAAATGATCAAGTGTTTTTATAATTAGAGAAAAATTTTTTTTCCATTTAAAATTATTATTTATAGTTTCAGGATGATAGGTAAGGATCACCTGATTATTTTTTTTATTCTTACCTGCTAATTTTTTTTTAGTTTTTAATATTTTTTCAACTCCTAACGATCCAACATTATGTACTCTAAATTTTTCTTCAGATAATCTTAAAATATTTTTTTTATATTGATTACAAATTACAAAATGAAGATGAGATGATTTTGTTATCATATGTCTTACTTGGTCATCTAAAGCGCCTTCGGTTATTTCTCCTCCATGAATATGTATTATTAAAGATCTGTAAATTATGGCAGAAGAAACTATAGGTAGTCTCTCAACTCTATCTCCTAAAATTATCACTGCATCAAACTTATATTTATTAAAAATATTATTTATCTCTTTTTGCGTATTATAAAGAGTTTTAGTTTGTCCAAGAAAATTATCAGGTGTAGCAATTGTTTTAAATTTTGAGGTAATTTTGAAATTATACTTTTTTATCTCATTAATAGTATTACCATATTTTTTTTCTAGGTGAGTTCCGTGTACAAAAAGTTGATAATTAAATTTATTATTTTTTTTTATTGAAGTTAGTAATGGCTCAAATATGGTCATATCACTTCTTGTAGAAGTAAAAAAAGCTAATGTATGTTTCATTTAATCATCTGTCCCATCTTTATTTGCAGTATGTCTTAATCTAAAAGAGCCTTTAACCTTTTTCCATAAATGAGGTGAACGAAATTTATTGCACAATTTATGAAAAAAATTAGGATTAATTTTTAAATAATCCATAACTTCTTTAAAATAAATATCTGGAAATTCACCATCATATTTTTTTATTAATTTTTTACCTTCACCAACAGAAATATGATTATTTCTAATTTCTTGTGATGCATCATATGTAGCTCTGCCAAATCCAAATTTAATAAATGAAGTATAATAATGTAAATCATCTATCTTATCATCTATACTATTATATTTACTATACGTTCCTTGAGTTCTAAATGGTCTTGGTCTAAAGCCACAATTTTCAACACTATAATAAAAAGCTTCTTGGGGAACCCAATTTAAGTAATAGCCTAAATAATGAACCTCTAATTTATGATCAAGTTTATTTGTATTTAAAGGTAAAAATACTTCTAGGTCTTTCTCTTTAAAATTCGTTTCACTTAATATCTGATTAATTTTTTTGCCTCCTAAATATAATTTATTAATATTTTTAAAAACAAAATAAGATTTGTCTCTTAAAGAAGAGATATTATCTGCTATTGGGTTTCCATGCTCAGCTTCATTTTCTCCATAAAATACAAGGGGTAATTTATATTTTAAAGCCATTTTTGGTGCGAAATTTTTTTGACCGAGCATAAATGTTTGAAAAGGGTGAAGTAAATTTATGATTGACTCCTTGGTAAGATAAATCATTAAATCACGGTTTCTTTTTGCAGATACGTTATCTGTGGAGCAGTATTTTAACCAATTTAAAAAATTTTTTTTACCGTAAGTAGTACGTAAAATTGGTGGCCATGTAACAGTTAAAGGGCTCATACCATATTTTTTTTTTAAAATATGTGTTGCATAACAGCTGTCTTTACCTCCACTTCCTGGAACAATACAATCATATTTCCCATATTTTCCTCTATGTCTATCTAATAATTTAAGTAGTTGTTTTTCTCTTTCTGCAAAATTTATTTTAAATTTTTTTCTTGAATATTTCCAGCTATCTGAAAGTCCGTTTTTGTCAATGTTTAGGGTTTTTTTTTTAGTTTTTTTGTTATGATGAAATTCTATCGCAGAATTAGGTCTTTGATTAGAAATTAAAGTCTTTTTACAAAAAATAACTTTTTTAGGAAGACCATAAAAATTTTTTAATTTCATTAAATAGATCCTTTTAAATTCAAAAGTAAATTATGATTATTCATTTTTAATTTCTTTTCATCTCTAAATAGAGATAATTTGACCTTTTAAATAATTTTTCTTTGATTTTTTTTTATAAACGCTATCTATTTTCATCGGTGATATTCCGGTGCCCGGTCTTAAGCAAATTAGATTTGAACTAGAAAAAATTTCTCCTTTTTTAATTTTTTTTGACGCAAAAATTGATTTCCTTGCAATTGAAATATTTTTTTTTTCACTTTTTGTAACGACTTTTTTAACATTGCCTAAAATCTTCTCTACGTTTCTTATTGCTCTTACCATTAGTAATAACTCCTTAGGATTTAAACTTGAAGCGTGATCAGGCCCACTCATATTTTTTGAGATTGTAAAATGTTTTTCTATTATTGTTGCTCCCAAAGATGCAGCTGCTATAGGCACTTCCAATCCTAAAGAGTGATCAGAATATCCTACGTCTATTTTAAATTTTTTTTTAAGATAATGCATTGCATTAAGGTTGACATCCTTAAAAGGTGTTGGGTATTCAGTGTTACAATGTAAAAGGATAATTTTTCTTTTTTTTTTTCTTAAAATTTTTAAAGCATTTTTAATCTCAGCTTCCTCTGACATTCCGGTCGAAAATATAATATTTTTACCAAACTTACTAATATGTCTCAAAAGAGGAAGATTTGTAATCTCTCCAGATGGAATTTTTATAAAGTCTAAATTAAACTTCATTAGTAAATTAAAACTGTCTAAGCAAAAAGGCGATGACAAAAATTTGATATTTTTTTTTTTACAATAATTAATAATTCTAACATGCATATCATATGACATCTCTAATTTTTTAAGCATCTCAAAATGTGATTTTTTTTTTACATTTTTTTTTTGATAAGATGCCTTAGGTGCTTTTTTTGAAACCAATGTTTCAGCTTTAAAAGTTTGAAACTTCACGTAGTCCGCTCCTGATCGTTTTGCAATATCAACTAATTTATAAGCACTTTTTAGTGAACCATTATGATTTCCACCAGCCTCTGCAATTATTATAACCTTTTTTTTCATTTTAAATTTTTTAATATACTTTCAATTACTTTTGTTTGTTGATTATTTTTTAATCCAGGATGTGATGGCAGTAAAATAACTCTGTTCCATACTGAATTACTGAAGTTCAAGTTTGATTTTTTAAAATTTTTATATGGTTGCTGTAAATGCAATGGCTTCCAAAACAAATCCATTTGGATGTTAGATTTGTTAAACGTATTTTGTATTAATTTAAATGTTTTGTAATTTTTTACAATAATGCCAAATACCCAGTTTGTATATTTTTCACATGATATAAATGAAATATCTTTTAAATTAGTAAATTTTTTTTTATATTCTAAAAAAATTTTTTTTTTTAAAGAGATAATGCTGTCTATATTTTTTAATTGTGACAAACCTAAAGATGCCTGTAAATTAGTCATCTTATAATTATACCCGACTGTTTCATAATCGTACTTTTTGAATTTTTTTCCTACATTTGCAAGTGTTCTTATTTTTGAAACTACTGATTTAGAATTAGAAGAAAACATGCCACCTGCACCAGTTGTCAATGTTTTATTTCCATTAAAAGAAAAACAGAAATTCATTTTATTATTTTTTTTAAATTTAAAAATTTTAGGGTCGTGACAAGCGGCAGTATCAAATAAAATTTTTAAATTATGTTTAGTGGAAAATTTTTGAATACTATTAAAATCTATTTTTTTTCCAAAAGTTGAAACGGGTACAATAGCTCTCACTATTGAACCGTTTCTTTTTAATATTAAATTTTTATTTTTTAGATAAGTTTTTTTTTTTAAAATTTTTGTAATTTTATTTAAAGAAAATTCAAAATTTTCATTACAGTCAAAAAACCATGGGTTTGCATTATTATATATTATTGCATTCGCTGTAGCTGCAAAAGTATAAGAAGGTAAAATAACAGTATCACCATTTTTAACTCCAATAGCTTTTAAACCAAGATGCAGCGCCGACGTTCCAGAGTTTAATGCTACTGAATATTTAAAATTATACTTCTTGTTAAAATTATCTTCGAATTTTTTTACTAATGGACCAGCTGTGGAAACAAAGTTTGTTCTTAAACATTGGCTTAAAATTTTTTGATCTTTTTTTCTAAAATAAGGAATGTATGTATTTATCATTTAAGTGTTGTAGTATTTTTTAGATTCCAAATCTCCATATTTTTGTGAACTTATATTGTCGACTATTAATTTTGTTGCTTTTAATAAATCACTTCCTGGTTCTAAATTAAAAAATTTTTTCATTTTACTAAAATCTAGTCGATAACTTCTTAAATCTTTATCTTTATCAACTATTTCCATATCTATGTTTTGAAAAAAATTACTTTGAACTAATTTTGCAATATCTATTTTCTTGTAATTTTCATTATCGTATCCCATATTAAATATCTCAGATCTAAACTTTGAGTCCTCTGAGTCTATTACTTTTTTATAAACACGAGCTGGCTCACCTACCCACATTAAAGGTCTTACCATTTCTGGTCCAAAAACTTTAATTTCTTTTTTTAGAAATGCATCTAAAACTAGATGATTTAGTATTAAATCAAATCGCATTCTGCTTGAATGCCCGTAAACTGTAGAGGGTCTGAAAATTGTAATTTCAATATCGTTAGAAAATTTTTTTAATAGATCATTTTCACAATCAATTTTAGTCTTTGCATATAAAGAAACTGGATTAAGTTTTGTTTTTTCATTTGCAATTTCATTTGTATCTTGAACGCCGTAACTGCTTGCTGTGGACATAAAGATAAACTTTTTAACTTTAGATTTTCTAGCCAAATCACAAAGTCTTATAGTTGCATCATAGTTTATTGAAATTGATTCTGACTCAGATATATTGCATGCAGCTTCCCCAACTAAAGCAGCTAAATGAATCACCGCCTCTGCTCCATTTAAATGAGCCTCTAAATTGCTTACATTTCTTAAGTCTTCTTTAATTATAGTAAGATTTTTATTATTTTTAATGCTATTTAATGAATTAGAGTCAAAAGACAGTCTATCAATGACCACAACTTGATAATTAGAATTTATAAGTTCTTCAACAACATGGCAGCCTATATATCCTGCTCCACCTGTTATGATAATTTTTTTATTTGTCATATCCAATTTTTTTCCCCTGTAATTTTGTAAGTAATACGTTTAGGGAAATTAATTTTTTCCCATACCTTCATATTATCTAGAATATACTTACAGTTTGATAGATGTTTAATTATGTTATTCATATTAGTCTTGAATTCTTTATGGTCGATACTTAATACAATACAATCAAATTTGGATAAGTCTTGTGGATATTTAAAAGATTTAACACCTGTGATTTGATTAATTTCTTTATTTGAATAATATGGATCAAACAGGCTTACGCTTATACCTTTTGACTTTAAGTATTTAATAAAAGGAATGACTGGCGATAAAATATTTACTTTTAAATTTCCTTTATATGAAAGCCCTAATACACCAATTTTTTTGTATCCTTTTTTAATTAAGGACTTAGCTATTAAAATATTTATATTGGTATCAGTTTTTATAGTTTCTCTTAATAGAGTCAATTTTGATTTATTTTTTACTTCTTTTAAGACATATTGACTTGAAAGAGGAATACAATAACCACCTGTGCCAAATCCTGGGTGATAAGTTCCTACATTCCATTTAGTACCAACTAATTTCAAAACTTCTCGCATATTTTCATTTGGATAAGCTAATGAAAGTTGATTTGCTAGAGTGATTTCCATATGTCTGTAAGCATTTTCTATACTTTTTACCATTTCAGATACTTTGTGTGAGCTTGCCTCATGAAGGTTTTTACAAACAATGGATAAAATATCTTTAATAATTTTTGAAGAAGTGGGGTCTGTAGAACCAAATACTCTATCTATGTCTACTAGACTTTTTGTGCCTTCTACAAACCAGTCTCTTCTGGGAGCAACGCCATAAATAAAATCTTTTCCGGGTACTAAATTATATTTTTTAAAAAAAGGGATAATTTTTTTTTCTGAACATTGTGGAGTGAGAGTTGACTCTATTATGATGACTGGCTTAATTTTATTTTTTTTTTTTATAATTAAAGTTAATTTTTTTAAAACGTTGAAAAGTATATCAAAAAAAGGTTTACCATTTTTTTCTGTTGGAATTGCAACAAAATGGACATTAAACGAGTTATCATTAAAAATAGTGTGGTTATTTGTGGCTTGAAGATATTTTTCTTTTACCGAATTTTTTATATCAAAGCCAAACCAACTCTTTAACTCTTTTATAGGAAGTTTTCCAGAATTTATTATGTCAACTTTTTTTTGATCTATATCAAAACCTACGCACTTAATTCTTTTTTTTGAAAAAAAAGCCATTGTTGATAAACCAATATATCCTGAACCCCAAACTGCAATTTGTGATTTATTTTTTTTTAAATAATTCTTATAATTCAACTTATTATTCCTTTGCTTTTTTGAGTTCTGCTTTAAGTTCATCATATTCTAACATTTTTGCTTTCATAAAATTTATTGTTAGTTTAGTTTTTTCTGAAAAACCTTTGGGTGTAAGAACGTATATATAATTAAATTTATTAGGGTTTTTAGTAAAATTTTCTATTTTAACAAGACCTTTGTTTTTTAAAGCTTTTAAACAATAGTTAAGCTTACCCAGGCTAAACCCTAATTCCTCAGCCAATTCTCTTTGTGTTGAGTTCGGATTTTGCTCTATTTTTCTCAAAACTTCAAAATGGTCTTTTTTATCATTTTTCATACGTTCAATCATTGAACAGATTATCGTTCAATGATTGAACAGTAAAGCTAAAATTTGCCTAATATTTGAAGCAAAATTTTAAGTTATGTAAATTGAATATCTTTATTTAGTTAAAAATTTTTTTCAGTGCATAAATCAAGCCAATTGAGCTATTAGTACTGGTCAGCTTCACGTGTTACCACGCTTCCACATCCAGCCTATCAACGTAGTGGTCTACTACGGCTCTATAGGAAGAACTAGTTTTGAGGTAAGTTTCCC